>ENA-UOJV01000035-UOJV01000035.1-human-gut-metagenome-genome-assembly--contig:-C82-NODE-35-length-211133-cov-30.061044_pt1 | contig 211133 bp, 188 predicted proteins | sample MGYA00242356_ERZ723903 | MGnify/ENA metagenome assembly ERZ723903
CCGCCTGAAGGACAGAGAATCGTGGTACATCATCCCCGACCATCACCCGGCCATCGTCGAGAAAGCTGTGTTTGATACCGTGCAGGCCAGCCAGCTCCGCTTTTCCCAGCCCAACAAAAAGAAGCGGGACTACCCGCTGAAAGGCAAAGCCTTCTGCGGCTGCTGCGGTCATGCGCTATCCCGCACCATGCAGAAAACCTCGTACTATTACTGCCGCCATTCTGAGGCGGACGTTGAAAGCCGCTGCCACAAGATGCACCTGAACGCCGCAGAGCTGGAACAGGCGGTATTCCTGACGCTGAAAAAGCAGTTGGAGGCCGCCGCACCGCTTGCCCCTGACGGTACGCTCCGGGTAGATGCTTCCGTACCGGAACGCGCCGAATATGAGCAGCAGATTGAAACGCTGCAAGACGGCAAGCGCACACTTTACGAACGCTATCTCATGGGCGAGATCGACCTGAACACCTACAAGGCGGAAAAGGCCGCGTGTGACGAGCTGCTTTTGAAAACGAAAAATGCCTATGCCGCAGTATTGGCACAGGCGAAACAGAAGCAGGACGAACAGGCACGGCAGGACAGCCGCAAGGAAGCGTCCAAGGCGATTTTCGATGCGGACACGCTGACCACCGAGCTGGCCGAGCTGCTGATCGACCGGGTGCTGGTATATCCCGATAAGCGCATCGAGATCGCATACAAAATCCAGGACATTTTTGATTGAGGTGGCAGTCATGAAAATCGCTTTCTATTGCAGAGTGGACGGACAGGGCTTTGGCTTTGTCCTCCCCGATGAAGCTGACAAGCTCCGCGAGTTTTTCGCCGAGCATCAGGATAAGCCTGCGCTTGAAAATCCATCAAGCGCAAGCTAAAAATTTTTGTCGTGTGCTTGACATACGGGTGACGCAGATCGTGAAAGCGCATCCGGCGCAAACCGTGACTCTCCAGAAATTTCGGAAATGCGTTGGTCAGGTATTCCACCCGCATCCGCTCGCCCAACTCATCCACGAATACAAAGCCATCGTATTCATAGTTGTAGCAGTTGCCGCAGACCTGCTTGTTCAGTTCCTGCGCCTCTTTCACCTGCATAAAGTATTCCCGGAAGCTGCCGATGAGCGGCAGGGTGCGCAGACTGGACTTGGTCTTGGCGGACTGCTGTTCAATTTCCGCCTGCTTGCCATCAAGAGTAATGGTCGTAACGGTTCGTATGACTGAAATCGTTCCACGCTCAAAGTCGATGGCGTCCCACTTCAATCCCAACACTTCACCCCGACGGAATCCATAAAAAGCGGCCACCAGCACCGGCAGCTCCAGCTTGGTGCCCCGGAGAGCTTCAAACATCTTCTGCATTTCCTCTGCCGAAAGGAAAACCGGCTGAAAGCTGTTTTTTCTGGGCCGGTCCACTTTGTCCGCCACATTCTGGATCAGCATATCGGTCTTGACCGCATATTTCAGCGCCGAGTGGATAATCGCGTGATAGTGGATGACCGTATTCGGTTTTACCTTTCTGAGCATTTCGGAATAAAACATCTGCAAGTGTCTGGCTTCCAGCTCCCGCAAGGTCAGATTCCTCTGGCGGAAGTACGGTCCGACTGGCATCTTGATCATTGCGGCGTAAGAACTGTATGTTGCCACAGCCAGCCGCCCTTTGGCAATTTCCAGCCATTCCAGCAGATAATCGGCAAACAGCATATCGCTGCTCAGGTCGCCCACCTCTTTGGGCGGCTCAAACTCCGCCCGGAGCTTTGCAAGCTCGGCTTCGGCTTTGCGCTTGTTGCCCTTTTCGGGAAGCCCCAGTGCGATCCATTTCGTTTTCCGCTGCCCTCCGGCGTTTCTATAGTTCAGCACGGCGTAATACCTGCCGTTTTTCAATGTCAGATGTCCTGCTACCAATTTCATCTCCTCCTGTCCTTTGTATTTGCAGAACAGAACTCCAAACCGACAGCATCAGTATACCATCGGTTTGGGGTTCTCTCTATTCTGCGATTTGTTTGATTACAGCCGCATCAATACGAATCAGCGGGCATCCCGGTTCCGTTCTCTCTGCCGCTTCAGTAATTCCAGCCCCTTGATGATGTCCCGGCGCATCTGCTCCTCGGTGTAGCCGGAGGGGAAGTATTTCCGCAGCTCCTCCCGTTTGAATTTCAGCTGCTCCTGCTGGTTGGGCTTCGTCTCCGCCAGCACGGCGTAGACTATCTGGTCATCCAGCAAGCCCTCCTGCGCCAGCTTTTTCAGGCGGATGCTCTGGGCGTGGGACGGGGTGCAGTCGTTCAGCTCCATCGCGTCCAGCACCGCCCGCTGCTGGTAAGAATCTAAGTAAGAAAGCTCCACCGCCGGGTTGAAGGCGATCTTGCCGTCGTCCACCATCGAAAGCAGTTCGGGAATCAGGTAGGTCAGGCGAATATATCTTTTAATTTGATTACGGCTTTCGCCGGCATCGTCAGCTACTTTTTCTACACTGAGCAGCTTCTGCCCAACTTGGGCAGAAGTGACACCTTGATGCTTGATGGCATCCAGCTTCATCTTGTAGGCGAACGCCTTTTCGCTGGGCAGGATGGTCTCCCGCTGCAAATTGGCGTCCACCATTGCGATCACCGCTTCATCGTCAGACAGCTCCCGGACGATGACGGGCATCGTCTCGACGCCCAACACCTGACACGCCGCCAGTCGCCGGTGGCCGGAGATCAGCTCGTAACCGCCGTCCGGCAGCGGCCTTGCCAGCGCCGGGGTGATGGCTCCCACCTTGCGGATGCTCTCGATCATTTGCTGCATCTCCTCGTTGTTCTGCACCTTGAAGGGGTGACCCTTGAACGGGTGCAGCTCGGCCAGCGGAATGTTCCGCACCCGCTCCAGCTTGGCATCGTCCCGCTCCGCCTGCGTGGAGAACAGGTCGTCCAGCGTGGGTAAAGTAAAATCCAATTTTCTCATTGTGTTGTCCTCACTTTCATAGTTTTTTCTTTCAGGGGTTTTAGGGCACGCCCTAACGAGTGTTTTTGCGCTCCGGCCCTGCCGGGAGTAAAAACGCACTGCTCGCTCAGATGACGCAGGCATCGCAAGCGGATACACTGTTTGGCTCCGACAGGAGTAAAAACAGTCTGCTCGCTTAGACTGCGCAGGCGTAATTCTCGCTTACTTTAATTCATTCAAAACTGCTTCCAGCCTGCTCAGAATTTCCTCTTTCTGAAGCTGTGGAAGCTCCGCTTTCAGGCTGTTCATCATCCGAAACAGGTGGTAATCCCGCTCCGTGATGGCCGCTTTGACCTCTTTCCCAAGCCCCAGTCGCCGCAAGTATTCCGACAGCGACAGAGAACAGAACCGGGCATTTTCCAGCAGCTTCTGCTTCTCCTGCTCGGTCACACGGACATTGATCCCGTAGCTTTTGCTGCGCATTTGTTCACCCCCTTTCTTCGGTTTGTGACGGTAATGACGGTTGTGACGGGGATTCCCTTATATAGCGATCCCGGCGTCATTTGCGTCATCGCCGTCACAGCGCAGGAATTTGATGAGCCGGCTTTTTCCCGTTCGCTTGGTGCGATACTCGATGCCCAGCGGCTCCAGCACCTCATAGGCGAACTGGCCGAGATACTTTGTGACCATATTGGGCGTGACCTCCTGCTCCTTCATTTCGGTCAGCAGCTCCGTGGCCGTGCCTACCCATTCGGTGCGGCACTCCATAAAGTCCACCACCCGAAACAGAAATTTCGGCAGCTCTGCCTTGTGAATATCCTCGCTGTTCTTGCGCTCCACCAGTTCCCAGACAAGGTCGTTAAACTGCAAGGTCAGCTCCTGATATTCCACATCCCGCCCACTGACCAGCAGCGTAGCGGCGTTTCCACTGCGCTTACGGCGCAGGATGAAGTTGGTGTCCGCAGCGCCGATGATGCCGGTGGAACCGCTGACATCGTTAAAGGGATCGTCGCTGTCTTGCAGCTTTCGCAGGTGATGCACCAGCAAAACGGCGATGTTGAAGCCGTCGGCAATGCGCTTGATGGAGGAAATGTCATCGTAATCGTTGCCGTACATTCCTGCTTTTCCGGTGCTGCCCTTGGAGTCCCGCACCTTTTGCAGCGTGTCAATGATGACCAGCTTGGTGGCGGGATGCTCGGTCAGGAAATCCGTGATCTGCTCCTCCAGCCCGCCGCCGATTAGCCCGGAGGTCACGGCGAAATACAGGTTGTCCGGGGCGCTGTCGGTGAGGTTGTAGAGCCGGTCTTTGATACGGCGCTGCGTGTCCTCAAGGCTCAGATAGAGCACATCGCATTGCAGCGTGGGCAGGCCCCAAATGGAATTTCCCTGCGCCACCTGCAGCCCCAGCCACAGCATCAGCCAGCTTTTGCCGATCTTGCTGGCATCGCTGATGACATTGACGCCCTGCGAAATGAGTCCGTCCACGATGAACATCGTTTTGCTCATCGGCGTGGACAGCAGGGTCTCTGCGTCCACAGTTTTCAGTTTGTTGTCCATAGAATTCTCCTTTGTAGAATGTTAAAAGTAGATTTTGGCGGGGGCGAATGGAAACGGCCACCCACCCCCGCTCTGCTGTCCCAAAAGCCTTGGAATTCAAGGCCTTCTCGGCGCTTAATGTTCGACGCTGCGCCGCCGCCTGGCAGAGTCCGCCTTCTGATTGCGTCGGATGGAGTAGCCGCATCCCGGGCAGTATTTCTGCCGGTTGCTACTGGGTGCAAAGGGCTTTCCACACCGTTCGCAGGTCCGTGTACGCTGCCGGTAAATATCGGCGCAGAGTACCTTGTCGGCGGGCAGAACTGCCCACCGGAAGTACTTGCACAGCAGCGAATAGGAAATCATCTGCACGCACACGCAGCCCTCGCCGTCGTCCAGAGGCAGGCAGTTGCCACCGTCGTAGTTGGCGCACAGCCGCCGGATCAGCCGGTTGCAGCGTGCCCTTTGGGCGGGTGTCAGGCGTTTGATCTCATCCAACCTTCTTCACCTCTTTCTCCATTACATAGTTGATGACGCTGATTTTCGGGATCTTCAGCGTCGTGCCGATCTTCACGGCGTGGATGTACCCATAGTCGATCAGCTTGTAGGCCAGCTTGCGGCTGATGCCCAGCATCTCCCGAAGCTCTTTGACGGTCACGATGTCCGGGTATTCCGGAAACATCATCTGATAAAGCTCTCTGAGCTCTCCTTTCTTCATAGGCTTGAACCTCCTTTGTCTGTTCTGAAACCGCATTTCTGCGGTGATTTTTACTTGCTGCCGCTCATCCGCATCGTTCCTGCCCCGGAGTCTCACCACGGCGTATCGCTTCTTTAATGCGCTCGTTCCTTTTTCGGGAAGTCGTGGCGTCACTTGCCGGAAGCATATCCTTTGGAGGCGGCGATTCAATTTTCAAGGTACACAGGGAGACAGTCCCCTCAATAGGTAGCCAGCGAGAAGGCCTGTTTTTTAACCCCCTCACTAATCAACTGGGAAAAATTTTTCGATTTGTACGAAGGAATTTTGAAAATTTCCTTTGAAAGCCTATCTACTAACCAACTGGGAAATTTTTTCGGATTTGAACGAAAAAACTTTTGAGAATTTTTCTGCGAACCCCTCTACTACTTAATTGGGAATTTTTCCGGCAAAAATAAAAAGAATTTTGAAGAAAATTTTTAAGCGCCCCTCCCACTAATCAACTGGGAACTTTTCGGGCAAATAACAAATGGGTTTTAGAAAAATTTTTTTAAGTGCCCCTCCTACTAACCAACTGGGAAATTTTTTGAGATTTTGGCAAAGTAATTTGAAAAATTCTCTCAACTTTTCAAAAGGTCCCTCTACTTACTCTGAATAAGGGGTGCCATTTGGCAGGGTACTTTTCAAAATTCCCCACAAAAATATTTCTCCCTTCACTTACTCTGAATAAGGGGCGCCGTTTGTGGGGGTGTTTTCGAGAAATTTCTCAAATATTTTTTATCTGAACGCAAAAAGAGGCGCAGCCTCCGGATTTCTCCGAAGGCTACGCCTCTAAATATACTATTCGGTTTTCAGCAGTTATACTGATTCGCTATTTCTGTTCGCAATGTCCATTCTATCTTATTGCTGATAATGATGTGCGTTGCGTGAAGCCGTGGCTATCTGTTTCTCCAAAAAGTTAGATACATCTGAGCAACCGATTCAAGCAACACCCCAAGAATATGCATAATGGCAAAGATGCATACTGCAGCAACATATTTCAATGCCTGTAAAGGAATAATTGGCCGTATGAGAGCAATTCCTATGAGAATAACTAAGTAAATAATTTCAACAATGACATTGTATGCAATGTTGGAAAGCAAAATTTGGAATAGAGACAGCTGTTTTCCGCCAACAGGCTTATATTGAGTAGAGTCAGCCATTTCCTCCTTTAGACTTTTGGTGTTTGCATTGTCTGCTGTAACCAGTATAGAAATAATTGCAACAGAAAATGAAACAAGGATGGCAACGACATTAATTTGGACATTCACAAATTCGGAAAAAGTTGACCGGATGGTTTCCTCGTTGCCGATGTTAAATATGAGTGCACCTGCCAATGCCAAAAGCCCCAAAACTACCGGAATCAAATATTTTACCCATATTCGTTTTCTGGATTGATAATAGTCCCTAAGTGGAACAAGTAATATTGTCTTCATATTCTACCACCCATTGAGGCAATGAACTCCTGAGCCTTCACAAAAAAATCTGAGCTCTCCACTTCGTTTGTGACGCTTTCACCCTTCACCTTTAAGAAATGCTTCATTCCCGTGATATTAGTATCCACTTCAAAACTTCCGGCGTCATTTGTCCCTATAATCTTAATACGCTTAATCTTGCCCTTAGCTTTGTCTTGCGAATCCTTAAAATATTCCTTAATTAAGTTTTCAGGAAAGCATTTATATCCTTTAGGACGCTTCAAGCAAATATCGACTTCGTCAGCGATGTCAGTTCTTCCCGCAAACCGCATAAAGCCATCCTTAATATCGTCTTTGTATACTGTCAACTTGAGGACTGACATTGTTTTGGCTCTTTTGATTGAAGACAGGAAATCTTCTCCCGGCATAATCTGACTTTCAATGGTGTAGTGGTACGGGTCATTTCCGTCTTCATTGAACTTCTTGAATTGTTCATTCAAGTAGTCGATAATACACTTTAGAGTTATGCCATAGTGATTGCTTTCGTGAACTGCAAGAAACCTGTTTTCGCCTTTTGCAAGGCGAATGCATAGATGTGTCTTTTCTTCGTCTCCATCCTGAGGTCTCTTTCGTCGTCCTCGCTCCTGCATAGTTTCAGTGTCGATTTCATTCCGAACGTGGTTGTATTTTGCCGACTTGAAAATCACATCATAATTTCCGTTTTTCAAATCCTCGTAAGAATCTAACCACACGACCTTTTCTGACGATGTAATGTCTTTCTTGCGTTCAGAAAGTCCTTTTGTCATTATATATTCCAGCAATTGGGAAAAAGCGATGATAATCTGATCCGTACTGTAAGCCGAATCATCTTTTGCATCTTTATGCTTAGAGATAGAAAGGTAGTAGAAATAGATAGGCACTTTTTTCCACAGTTCTTGCTCTCTCATATTCCGCCTCCTTAAAGCACTTCCGAAAGCAGTTGCCAGTTTTCATCGTGGATATTGTCTGAGTACTTGTCTACGCAAATGCATAGTTCTCCACTTTGTTTATCCTGTCTGACAATGCCACCCTGTAGGTTGTATCCATCAAGGTATTTTCTCAAAACGCCGAATTTCTTTGCAGTGAAGCGATCAATATCTTCACTGCTTCCTGACTTTGTAAAACCACCTTTTGTTTCTATAATCCAGATATCGCCACCATTTGTGCCAACCACATAATCGGGGTAAAAGGATTTTTGTTTTCCAAAGTTATCCGTATAAACAATCGAGAAATACTCTGAGCCCTTATCTCCGTTCTTATAGAACCACTTCACTTTGCCACTACCTTCGCAAAAACGCTCAAACAGCTTCTCCGGCATAGATCTCTTTTCCGCAGAAGATAAATACCCTGTATAGACATTCTTGGTGTATTCCATCTGTGACTTTGATGTTCCGTCATATGTGAAAATCATTTCAAGAGGAAACCCCACTGGTTTTTCTGTTATCCGGGGAATTGCAAGCGTTAGCTGCAAAGACTCATCAGCCATAGCATCACGGACATCTTCTATAAGCCTTCGCTCGTTGTTGATAATAAATGCATATAGGTTTCGTGTTTCCAGACGAAGAATTTTTGCGTCGCACCGAACTCCTTTTAGGAACAGCTTACGCATAATGGTATTAGTGCTGCTATAGTCCAAATTGGCTTTGTATCCAATCTCAGCGACACAGTGATGATACTCTTTGCCGTGTTTATGCGTATTCAATGGCTCGTGAATCGAGATGTCATTTAATTCTGTGATTTGGTCTTTGCTCAGTACGCTGACGGAACCAGATTTGGTAAAATCCACAATATCTTCGTCGAAAGAATAGCCATAAGCTTCTAACTGACTTTGGTTTTTATCGAGGTCCGTAGCGGTATGGTATTTTTTCTCAAAGAACTTCCAAATAACTTTGAGTGCAAACTTAGCATCGCGTGGAAATGGAATATCAGTTTTAAATTGGCTGATAAGCGTAAAGGAACGATATTCCGGCTTCAAGAACACTTTATAAGCATCTAATGCTCCCGTGCCCAAACTCAATTTAACGCTTTCCGTAAATTTCTCATCCAGAGTATAAAGATAACAGCAATCTAAAAGATCTTCACCATAATGCTTTGCTTCCGGCATCCGGCGAATCCTTCCAATCGTCTGAATTTCAAATACCTCGCTCATATTGTCACGGAGCTTCACGAGAATCTGCGCTCTTGGGCAATCCCAACCGGTAGCAACCGCCTGTTTGATAATTACAGCTATTGGAGTAGCGTCATTATCTTCAATATCCTCAAGGTTCTGTTTCTTATCAGACAACCATACCGATAGAAGGTTATTCTCGTAAGTAATGCCTTTGCTTTCGAAGTACTCTTCGACACGGTCAAGCAGTGCATCTGATTTATTCGGTAATTGGACGATAATCAATGGATTTACGCCAGAATCTTTCTTGGCGTATGCGGCTCGTAAGTCTCGTTGTTTCTCGAGGGCTTTATCCAGCAGGTAGGATATCTGATCTTCAACGCTAATATGCTGTTCAAAATTTTCATTGATTATCAGGAGCTTTTTTATCAGGCCTTCAGCAATAACATCTTCTTCTGGAATCTCTATCAGCAGAGCATTCTTGTAGTTTTTAGGTGTAGCGGAACAACGGATAATCTTATTCGCATTGAACAGAGCAAGAATGTCATCTGCTTTGATCGTATCATTCTGATGTGACTCGTCAACAATTATGGTAAAAGTCAAACCGTTGTCAATTGCATTCTGAATATGTTCGACAAAGTTTGTTCGCTCACTATCCTTAAGTGCATTGTTCCCTTTCTTAGTAAGCTTTTCCCAGTTGATGAAACAGGCATCATTTTCTTCAAAGCCAGAAGACATTATATCGGATAAGAGTTTTGTGTTGCTGCCGTGAATGTATTTATCCATTTTGGCTTTACTCTGTAATTCAAGATTACCTTTTCCGGGGGTAAGCCAAACAAACACTGCTTTGTTTGTGCTCTTCAGATACTCATCCATAAAGTGTGTAAGGATAATGGTTTTGCCGCTACCAGTACAACTCTTCAGGATAATATCCCTATTGGGCTCTCCCATAGCTTCCATAAGGGCCTCAATGGCTTTAAGTTGAAAATTTGCAAGCGTGATCCCCATATTTATCCCTCCAATTCTTTGTAGTAATAATCCGGAATAACATTCACTGCAATGTTATATTCCTGCAGCGCTTGCGCTTGCTGAGCGTCCAGCAATACATCGTGCCCCATATAGAGCTTTCGGCATCTCTTACAGATACCTTCATCATCCAAAAATATCTCTAACTCCTCATCCGTCAGCACGATGGCAATTTCCTCGTTGCCCGTAAAATTGATGCCGTTTTCCAGCTCCACCAGCTCCCGGATGTGCCGCAGCAGCTCATCGGCATACTCATAGTACATACGATCCGAAATAGGTACATAGCCAACTTTATAATATTTCAGACTGGCAGCATAGTCTTCTTTATCAATGACACGGCGGATGCGTTCGTAGGTCACATCCCGACAAATGCCGTTTTCGTTGTTGGTGCAGAGGATAAAGCGGCGGGTTCCACCATCCTCTGCGTTGAGCTTCATAACAGCGTGACCTGTTGTACCAGAGCCTGCAAAGAAGTCAAGTACGGTAGCATCTGTTCGTGATATCAATCGTAGTGTGCGTTCAATTAAACTTGTAGGCTTAGGGGTTCCAAATGCGCTCGAACCAAAGATTTCTTTGATTTCACTCATTGCGCTTCGGGTTGTTCCAACATCTTTTCCAAACCAAATTGTTTCTGGCGTTCGTCCTTCTAATGTATCCAAATATATCTTCCTAATAATACGGGTCTCATCTTTGCTAAAAATAATTTCACCGCTTTTAATCTTTTCTTCTACCGTTTCTTTACTCCAACGCCATCCATTAGCACAGGGTTTAATCACATTTCCGGACGGAGAAATAATGTCGTAAATTAGGTTAGGTCGATATAATGCATTGCGTACATCACCACTCCTCCATCTTCCCCGAGGATCGTTATCTGGATTTGCATAGGCCTTATTGTCTTCATCTGTGCGAGGCAAAGAGTTCAAAACAAACTGAGCTGTCTTCTGATAGCACAAAATATAGTTATGATGCACCGAAAACGTCCCTGAATATCCTTTAGGCTGAATGCTATGTTGCCATATAATACTCGCAAGGAAGTTTTCTTCCCCAAACAATTGATCGCACAGTAGCTTTAATGCAGCTTGCTCATTATCATCTATGGCAATAAATATTACGCCATCGTTTTTTAGCAATCTCCGTGCTACCAATAACCGCTCGCTCATGAATGAGACCCATTTGCTGTGACGGAATGTATCTGTCAAATCAACACGAGAATCATCATATCCGAAATCTCCGTTTCTTGTGTTATACGGAGGATCAATAAAAATTAAATCTATATTTCCCCGATGCGTCTTTTCCAACAGTTTCAGTGCGGCAAGGTTATCCCCTTCAAGCAGGAAATTCATCTGCCCGCCGTGGTCAATAAACAGATCTGCATCCTCGGTCAGCACCGGCGTATGGGTATCCAACACCTCATCGATTTCCTCCCGATGCTCCTCGAACACGAGACCGTACTTTTTCCCGTTCACATCTTTTTCGAGTTCGGACAGGTAGGAGAGCAGGTTGCCCGTATTCTCATCCTGCGGTGCTGCGGCGATAAAGGCACGAATCTGCTTGATTTTGTCCAGCAGATCGTCCCGCTTCTTTTTCGAAATATTGGTGCTCATCGTGCATCCTCCAATATGGTTTAATTCATAATTTCTGCCCCAAAGTGCCAATTTGGCACTTTGGAACCACCGTGTTGGCACTTTGGGATTTCACCAAAGTATCAATTTGATACTTTGGAAGCTGAAAGCTGATACTTTGGAATTCTCACTCCTCATCCAACTGCCACTTCGACCTTTTTACCGCTGAAGGCCACGCCGTATTTATAAATCGTCCTGACCCCGGCTGTCGTCAGCTCGGTCTCGTATTTCTTGTCGTTGATCTGCTGCAAGGCCGTCTCGGACAGCTTTTTCAGCTTTTCGTCGCTGCAATTTTTCTCCGCTTTCAGCTCAATCAGGATGCCCGGAAGACCCTTTTGCGTGGGCTTCAGCTGAATGTCATAGCGCCCGTCGCCCGATTCCCGGTTGGAGGTCACGAAAGCGCCGCCCAGCAGGGCGCACAGGCCCAGCATAAAGCCGTGGTAGAAATTCTCCCCGGCAGTATCGAAGGAGCTGACCGACTGGGTCAGCAGCGTCTGTATCTGCGCTTTCAGCCGTGCGTTATCGCCGGAGAAGATGGCCTCCTGAACGGAAATCGCCGTGGACGGCGGGATCAGATTCTCTAACCTCTGCAAAATCTCCTTGTTATACACCAGAGAAATCTCCCGGTTGGGCAGGGAGACCTCGCACATAAAATCGCCGCTGAAGGAGGGCGTGGTTTTCAGTGCCTTCAGATAGCCGGTCACCAGCAGGAAGCTGTAAATGGTGGAGGGATTGCTTTTGATCTGCGGATAGATCACGCCGGTGTCGATGAAGGTGGTGAAGGTCTCGCCGTTGACCAGGGAGGTCAGACGGTTATAAATCTCCTCGTCCGCTTGGGCAAGCACTTCCCCGATAATATCGTTGCTGCCGGTGGAGACCCAGAAGGGCCTCGGCTCACACTCGTTGCTGAAGTAGTTGACCACTGACCACGGGTTGAAAATTTCCGTCTTGCCGAAGCGGTAGCCGTCGTACCACTGGCAAATCTCGTCGTACTTATCGGCAGCACCGTAATATTCCGCCATCTCCATCACCTCGTCGGCGGTGAAGCCGAAGTAGGCGCTGTATTTGTTGTCCAGCACGGAGTTGATGGACAGGTTATTCATCTCGCTGAAGATGCTCTCCTTGGCCACCCGCAGAATGCCGGTGAGGAAGCCGAAGGACAGATGCTGATTATCCTTGAACCCACCGGAAAACAGGTTCCGCATAAACCGGATGACCTTGTCGTAATAGTCCTTCTGGTAGCCCTGCTGGATGGGGGTGTCGTACTCGTCGATGATGATAATGGGCGCAACGGCATAGTGCTTGTGCAGCATAGCGGACAGGTCCAGCAGTGCCGAAGCCAGCTCTACCTCGCTGACCTTGCCGTCTGCCAGCTTTTCATAGGTCTTTTTGCTGTACTCGTCGCACTTATCGCTGGCCAGCAGTTCTTTGTGCCGCCGGGTCTCCTTTGCGAAAATATCCCGGATGGCCGCAAAGGTCTCCTCCCAAGTATCGAACTTCACATCCTTGAAGGTCAGGAAGATCACAGGGTACTTGCCCTGATAATCCCGGTACTTCTGGCCGCAGGCCCAGATCTTCTTATCCCGGAAGTAGACGGAGGTATCCTTGTCGCTCTTTTCAAAATAAGTGCGCAGCATATCCATATTCAGCGTCTTGCCGAAGCGGCGGGGACGAGTGAACAGCGTCACCATCGGACGCTCATCGATAAAGTCCTTGATCATCATCGTCTTGTCGATGTAGTAGTATTCCGATGAGGCAAGGCAGTAGTTGGACACGCCGATGGGCAGGGGCAGCTTCGGCGCGCGCTCCGTCTTGCGGAAAGCGCCCGTCTTGAGCCGCTGATCCGCCGGCTTCTGCGTATCAGCGGGGATCAGCCAACGATTGCCCTGCTTTTCCGCACCGGCAATTCTCCCATTCTTGCAGAGCGTCGCAACTCTCCGCTCCGTTATATTCCAGCGCATTGCTGCTTCTCTTACCGAGATCATTTCAGCCATAGGGGATACCTCCACGCATAAAATCACAAGTACATTATACCCGAATAAAAGAATAATGTCAACAAAGTTCGGAACAATGCCGTTTAAAAACAGCATTGTTCTTTTCTGCACACAAAACAAGCGGAGGTCATCGACCTCCGCTTGCTCATCATCCGTATACAATTTCCTGCATTACGACCTCATTTGCCCGATGTCGGATGCCGTTCATCTTTCGCACCCACGCCATCGGGTCATCGGCTTTCAAGGCCTCCGTCACACCCTCGGCATCTGCGTATTGTTCTACCAACCGAAGAAAGAGTTCCTGCGCCTGCTCCTCGATGTCTGCGAGGTGCCCATCCAGCACCCCGGCGGTCAGCAGGTTGAAATACAATACCCGATGATGCTTCTTCAGATAAACTCGCCGCCGCTGGCCGTAAATGCCGATAGGCCGTTCTCCTTCGGGCGGTAAGCAAACATTGGGTAGGCAATAGTCTCCCTGCCTTGTGTAAGTGCCGCCCAGCTGCTCAAATAGCGATTTCATATGTGATCCTCCCATTCAAAATTTCCCTGGCAGGTCTGCAATGCAAAATGCACCCGCCTTTCGGTTACAGTCTACCAAAACCGAAAGGCAGGTGCGAGTGTGCGAATTTCAGAATCGCACATTATTTCTTCATCTTCCTGTTGAACTCATTCAGCGTCTGGATATGCCAGAGGCTTTTGGCTTTTTGCGCGGCCTGCACGCTGGCGCTGATCGCGCCGTTCACCACGCTGTGCATGTACACGCAGGGTCACACGGATGTTCAGAACGGCCTGATCCTCTCGATCGTCATGGTGGTGCAGGTGTTCTTCTCCTCCTTCGGCAGGATCCTGACAGATACGGCCTGGCGCGGAGGCGTTATCTGTGGGAAAGGCCGCAGCTCTTACAGAACAAGCCATTTGCCCTGTTCCGCGGAGGCCAAAACAGCATCTACGGCCTGCTGGTTTTTCAGACCGTCTTCGACGGTGGCGGCCAAGCCGTCCCCTTTCTTCAAAAGGATGTCGGCAAAGCTCTGCATCTGGTCGCTGCGGCACCGGTCCGGAATTGGCAATCTGGAGAACACGCGCCCCTCGGCGTAAACGTCGCCAGTGCAGACCTCGATAACATCTTCTTCGCCCGGCTGCGCGTCCAACGAATATACGATGGCACCCTCACTACCGTAGATTTCCATGCGTTGGTAGTTACCGCGCCCGTAGCCGAAGCGTGTAATCTGGAAGCTGACGGAGATGGCATCCTCCATATCCGCCATGTAATTACAGAAATCGTCGACGTCTACCGGGCCCATCCCGGTGCCGTCCAAATTCTGGCGCTCGTGGACGTACGTGCCTACATGGCCCACAAGACGCGTGTACTCCTTCCCGGTGACGAAGCGGACGAGATCCAACGCATGACAGCCCAAATCGCCCAGCGCGCCCGAGCCCGTACGCGACTTTACAAACCGCCATACACGCGGCGTGTTGAAGCGCGGCAAGCCCCAGGCTTGAAAATACTGCATGTCAACGTGGTACACCCGTCCGATTTTTCCGCTTGCGATCAGCTCCCGCGCATAGCGAGCCGCCGCCTTGAACCGGTACGAAAAGCAAACCATGTTGGGCAATGCCTTGACGCGCGTGGCCTGTGCAAGCTGCTTCGCCTGCGCCGCCGTCATAGTGATCGGCTTTTCCAGATCGTACGGCTTGCCGGCCTCGATTGCTGCCATGGCAATCTCAAAATGCGCGTCGTTCGACGTGCAGATGTCCACTGCGTCCACATCCGGACAACGGATCAGGTCGTGGTAATCCGTAAACCGGCGCTCCGCGGGGATGCCGTATTTCTCGCCGACCGCATCCAGCTTTTCCCGGTCAATATCGCAGATGGCCACAAGCTCCAGATTCGGGCTCTTGCGTATGCCGGGCTCATGCACGCCGGACCAGATGCCGCCTACGCCGACGGAACCAATTCGAATGACTTGATTTTCCATATACAATTTCTCCTTTTAACGCGTCCTTATTTCGGTTGATGCAGCCCCTGTATGCTGTGCTCAAGCTTGCCGTGTACTTCCATAATGGCGGGCGGATTGCCGTAGGTGACAGGCGGAAAATCAATCGGCGTAGCCCATTTGACCGCATTCACGATGACCTGCTGGATCTCCGGCTGATAATAGATTGGGAACGCCTCATGACCCGGGCGGAAGTAGAACACCTTACCCTTGCCGCGGTGCCAGCAGCAGCCGCTGCGGAACACCTCGCCGCCCTCGAACCAGCTGATGAATACCTGCTCGTCCGGTTGCGGGATATCGAAGTGTTCGCCGTACATCTCCTCGTGCGGGATCATAATCTTCTCGTCCAGCCCCGCGACGATCGGGTGGCTCGGATCGATGACCCAGAGAATTTCCTGCTCGCCGTCCTCGCGCCACTTCAGCCTGCCCGAGTTCGTGCCGCAGACCTTCTGGAAGATTTTCGACGCGTGGCCCGAGTGCAGCACGATCAGTCCCATACCGTCCAGCACGCGGCGGTACACGCGCTCGACGATCTCATCCGCTACCTTGTGGTGCGCCATGTGGCCCCACCAGATCAGCACGTCGGTGTTGTCCAGCACGTCCTGCGTCAGGCCGTGCTCCGGCTCCTCCAGCGTCGCTGTCTGCACCGTCATGCCCGCTTTCTGCAAAAAGTCGGCGATGCACCCGTGGATGCCCTTCGGATAGATAGACGCAATTTCCGGAAACTGCTTTTCGTGCAGGTACTCGTTCCATACTGTTACATGAATTGCCATTTTATTTTACTCCTCTCCAATGTCGATGTCAGTTGATCTTCTGCGCAGCAGTCACTCTGGGACGATGTCCGCTGCCTGCTTAAAAACGGTCTGTCTGCCTCCCTTCCAAAAGAAAGCGGGTATTTGACCCGCTGCCGTGCGTGCCGCGGCTTTTCTTTCTTAATTTAGAATACTGAATTCACAACAGCCAATCTATAATTTTCCGGTTAGAAAATTGTGATTTTTATGTCGGTTTACGGTTCGTTCGGCGATTTTATGCGGGACAGCTTGATGCGCACTTCCACAATAGCGCCGTAGTTGTCAGCCATGTTGGAAAGCTGGAAAGTCGCGTCGTTGCCGTAAATCAGCTTCAGGCGCTCTTTCAGGTTGGACAGCCCAATATGCCGCCGACCGTCCCGGTAGATTTCCCGGTCGTGCAGGATGGCGTCCATGACCGCATCGCTGAATCCTTTTCCCGTATCGGAGACACAGCAGTAAAGCCAGGTCTCGTTGTCCATGACTTCTTTTGTCAGGAACAGGGAAACCTCCACAGGTCGCTCATAGATGGCGTTGTGCTGTATGGAGTTTTCGACCAGTGTCTGCAGCATCAGCTTGGGGATGAAGTAATCCCGAAGATCCTCGTCGACGTCTATAGTACAGGAAAAGGCATCGCCGTACCGCTTGTGCTGCAGCTGTATGTACAGCTTTACGTGGTTGATCTCCTCGGAGATTTTTCGTAGGTTGGCCGTCGGGCCGAACAGGTATCGGATATAGCCGGAAAGGTCTTCGAGCAGTTCCGTAATTTCCCAGTTGCTGTCCCGGTCGGCCAGACTGTGCACCAGGCTCAGGCAGTTGAGGAAGAAGTGAGGTCGGACCTGTTCCTGCAGCAGCTCCAGCTCGGTCTGCTTCTTGGTGATCTCCTGCTCATACAAGGCGATGCGCATGTCCTTCAGGCGGTGTGAGAGCGTTTTGAACTGCCGGTTGATGGTTTCCAGCTCCAAAATGTCATTTTCGTCCAGCCGATCGAATATCTCCTCCGTCCCGACGTTCTCCAGACCGGTCACGAATTTCGTGAAAGGGTGGAACAGCCACCTGTAGCAGAGCCGCACGACCAGAATGACCTCCAACCAAAGCAGGACCATTTCCATGTTGAACAGGCCGAGCTGGAAGTGGACGTTTTGAAGGATCTCTCCGTCCTCAACCTTTTGAATGTACGCGGTGCCGAGGTTTGCAAGCGGGTATGTGTATACCTCGGCGCCGTCGGCGATGGCTTGCTCGGCCTGTTTTCGGTAAGCCTGCGGCGCAATCACGCGGCCGTCGTTCCACCGCAGAAAGGAAATGACCGAGTAGCTTTTCGGCATATCGTTGATTTCCGCAAAAAGCTGATTCAGGTCGATCAGGCAGGCGAGCATGATCTCCTTCTGTCTGTACCACCCCAGTATGTAGGCTTCCTCTCCACTTGTCAATATTTCCCAGCATACCTGGGTGGACAGGCTGTCCTTCTGCTGACGCAGCCGCTGCTTTACCTGACCGGTAATGCCGAAATCGTCCGTCGATGCAAAAGAGAGGCCCGTAGAGAATGCAAGCAGGTCGGATGCCGGCCAGTAGAGAAAGGACTGCTTAAGCTCCGGATAGCGTGTCTTCAGGCTGCCAACGAGGTCGCTGGCCATAAACAGAACGTCGTAGTATCCACCGTCCCGGGGACTGATATTTTGAGGGATGCCGGGAAGGATATTCCGCAGATTATTGGCCAGCATGAGAAACTCCTGATTGATGGACTGGATTTTCCGGTTGATGTTCTTTACGTACAGGATGGCGGTTTCCTCAATATATTGATCCTCCACAGCACGCAGCGTCTGGCCCAGATACAGGTGGATGACGGAGAAAATCAGAAATAGCCCCAGGAACAGAACGGAGAAAAAGCGCAGCAGTACGCGCAGTCTCTTTTTCTTATATATCTTGACCACCTCCAAAATCGGTAAAGTCTAAAGAAGAAAATACCGAAACCGGACTGCTGCAGAACAATACGGCAGTCCGGTTCAGTATTTTTCTTTTTATCCCTTCACAGAGCCCAGCATAATGCCGTGATTGAAATACTTCTGTACGAACGGATACAGCAACATGATGGGGAGAGAAGAGACCACAATGGAGGCGTACTTAATCAGCTCTGCCAGTTGTCGCGCCTCTACGGCAGCCGCGCCGATTTGCGTCATACCCATCATCTGGTTGTTAATCAGGATGTTGCGTAGCGCAATCTGGATGGGTTGGAATTCGGGGCTGCGTAGATAGATTAACGCGTTGAAATACCCGTTCCATTGTCCAACGGCCGACCACAGGGCGATCACGGCCAGAACGGCTTTGGAAAGCGGAAGCGCCACGATGAAGAAGTATCTGACCTGCCCGCAGCCGTCCAACTGTGCGGCCTCCCACAGTTCTTCCGGAATGGTGTTCTGAAAAAAGGTACGGCCCACGATAATGTAGTAGCTGGCGACCGAGAACGGCAGGATCATCACGAGAGGGTTGTCCACCAGATTGACCGCCTTCACAACCATATAGGTCGGAATCAGGCCGCCGGTGAAAAACATTGGGATGAGATACATGGCCATCAGCACGCGCTTGCCGAAGAGTTGCTTTCTGGACAGAGCAAACGATGCGGGAATGTTGACGGCTAGGGTGATTGCTGTGCCGCCAATCACGTAGAGAATTGTGTTGCGATATCCGGTCCAGATGTCGTCAAACTCTGCCAGCTTTTCATAGGCCCGCAGGTTAAATCCATTCGGAATTAGGACAATCTCGCCGGAGGATACCAGAGCAGGGTCGCTGATCGATGCGATCAAGATGAAGTACATGGGGTAAATGGCAATCAGGATCATTAACCCGGTGATGATGTACACCACGGTGTCGAAGATAACGTCTCCTTTGCTACGGCGCACTTTATTGGATTTTCTGATGGTTGCTTGCATGATAGTTCTACCGCCTTTCCACTTTTTAGAACAAGGAGTCTTCCGATATCTTCGCCGATATGAAGTTGAACACCAGAAGAAGAATAAGGTTGATCACATTGTTAAACAGGCCGATGGCGGCGGACAGGCTGTACTGAGATTTCAGCAGGCCCATCTTGTAGACATACGTAGCAATGATTTCGCTGGTTGCGTTGTTCAACGAGTTCTGCAGCAGGTAGACCTTCTCAAAACCGACGCTCATCACGCTGCCCATGCGCAAAATCAACATGATCATGATGGTGGGAAGAAGAGACGGAATATCGATGTGGAAAATCTTATGCCATTTGTTTGCGCCGTCGATGGTTGCCGCTTCATAGAGCGTGGGGTCTATGGACGACAGCGCGGCGATATACAGGATGCTGTCCCACCCGATATGCTGCCATGCTTCGGTCCAGACGTAGATGTGCGGGAACGCGGAGGCGGAACCCATCAGGTTCGGCATATCGATGCCGACAAAGCTCAGTAGCTTTGCGATGATACCGCTGGACGGAGAAAGAAACAGCATGATCATGCCACACATAACAACAGTGGAGATGAAGTGCGGCAGATAAGTCGTCACCTGAAAGAATTTCTTGTAGCGCGACGACGTAATCTGCGAACAGATCAGGGCGACGAGGATAGGCAGCGGAAACATCACCACAATGGAGTAAATGCTGATGACCAGCGTGTTCCGCAGGATAGGCCAGAACTGGTAAGAGTTGAAAAAGGTGGTGAAGTTTTTAAAGCCGACCCATTCGCTGCCGAAGATGCCCAAACCGGTCTTGTAATCCTTAAAGGCGATAGTTACGCCGTACATGGGAATGTACGTGAACACAATCAATAAGATCAACGAGGGCAAAATCAGCAGGTAAAGCGGCACGCTCCGCTTCAGCAGCAAAAGCCTGCGGCTTTTTTTCTCTTTTGCGGATATAGCGAATCCATTCGCGTGCATAGTTTTCTCTCTCCTTTATGTTTAAATTCACCGGGATAGTTCTATCACGGCTTTCAGTGTGGCAGTGCATAAACCGGGCGCAGCCCGCAAGAGCGGTTCGCGATCCTTTCCGGGTTCTTTCCGGGTTCTTTCCGGTTGTCCTCCGTCCCGTGCAGATGGTACATTCTCCACTCGTTCGGGGTAAACCCGGTATAATCGTGAAACGTTTTGGAGAAGTAGGAGAAGTTAGAGTAACCGACGCGCATGGCGACTTTTCCAATTTTGATGTCCGGGTACTCCAGAAGCTCCTTGGCTTTTTCCATCCGTTTCTGGGCGATGTATGCCGGCAGCGTCATCCCGACGGCGCGCATGAACTGCTTTGAAAGATAGTCTTCTGACATGAACACGAGCTTCGCCAGCATTTTTCTGGACAGATCTTCTTCCAGATTGTCAAGAATATATTGGCATACGGTAGTGATGGCGTCCGACTTGTGATCCCGGCTGCCTTCGACAATGCCGAGGATCTTGTGCATAAACCAGGCAGTCGCACACAGGCTGGAAACAGCAAAGGTTTCCATCTGGTCGTACTCCTCTGAGTCGATGATATCCTCCAGAGACATATCCCGGCTTTGCAGGTAATTGGACAGCATCAGCGTGCAGGTCCGCAAAAAAACCGTCAGTCGGTTCACCGTCCATCCTTCTTCCGCTTGGACCCGCACCATTTCTTCCCGAATGGACGCTTCTAGACTTGTGAGGGGACCGAAGCCAACCAACATTTTTTTCCATGTCTTTAAGGGGAAAGAGCGCCGCTGTGTCTTGTCTGCGGGCAGGTCGACTCCCTGCGCGATTCTCTGCATATCCGGAACGGTGTGCTTTTCCAGCTGGCAGAGCGCCTCCCACATGGACACTGCCTGCCCGACGGTGCCTTTTTCTCCGCAGTATGCGCAGACCTGAAGGCCGATCCGCGCCTCTACGGCGTCGAGAAACGCCGCCAGCGGCGCGCGAGGAAAGGGATCTTTCCCTGTGGCACGGCAGACCAGGATCCATCGGGTCTCGCTCAGGCGAACGACGGTTTGCAGGGCGTTCTGGTCGGCCAGATCCAAAATGGCCTGCCGGACCAGCGGCCTGCCATAGTGCGAAGGGACGGGCTGACCGGGCACGGGGACAAAGCGCAGTAGGAGAATCGCGAGACTGGAATTTTCGGTCAAGCCATGCTTTTGCGCTTGACGAGTGAAATCCGCCTGTTTGACGGCGCCGTCAAACAGGGCGGCCCACAGGGTTTCCAGCGGTTCCTCCTGCCAGCCGCGCCGTGCATCCAGAAGCCCAACAACCCGGGAAATCGTCTCTTCCAGCTCCTTGGCCTTGATGGGCTTTAGCAGGTAGTCACAGACATCGAACCGCAACGCACTCTGGGCATAGGAAAATTCTGCGTAGCTCGAAAGGACAATGCATTCCATCGACGCGTGGTTTTCCCGAATCCACTTGAGCAGCTGAAGACCGTTGCCACCCGGCATTTCGATGTCGCAAAGAACGATGTCTGCCTTCGTCTTCGAGAGAAACGCGATGGCTTCCCTAACGGAAAACGCCGTGTATACTTCGGTGATCCGCAGCCGGTTCCACTGCAGGGCCGACTTGAGCTCCTCTACAAAGGTCCGGTCATCATCTACAATCAGGATGGAATATGCCATAGCTTTCTCTGCCTCCTAACGGGTCGGGGTATCGGTTCTGCAGGCGCTTTTCACCATTTTACCGTGAAAGGCCCGGTAAATTTCCGAAGAAGAGATAACCCGGCGCCGCCGTGATCACCTCTTCCTTCGGTTTCGATCAGCCCATCATTTCCACATAGGCGTCATAGGCGCCCTGATCAATCTCAATCAGTCTCTGCAGGCCCATGGCGTCCAGCTGCTGCAGATAATCGTCCCATTCTTCTTCAACGCCGCCTTCGGTAATCCAGTGTGCCCACTGGGCTTCCACGTAACTATTAATGTCTACGTTCAAGGCGGTTCTCTCGTTGATTTCGTCATCGGTGAACTTAATCGTACCCGGCCAAGCGTGCAGCAGATTCGGGTTGTCGGCGTACTGCGCGTTGAGCTCGTCTTCGACCAGCTTGAGCCCGTCGCCCTGATCGGTGGGCAGCGTGACCTTTTCTTCAAATTCCTTGCGCATGTACTTGGGACCGAAATCGCGGGGAGAGTACCACCAGGCGGAAGTATCCAACGTGTTGTCCTTCGGCGTCAGAAGCTCATAGGTGCCATCGCCGTTATCCTTGATCTGACCGGTGGATATGGAGCCGTAGAAGGTCTGGAGCGAAACCAGATCGTCGTAGAACAGGTCGGCCCACCTCAGCACCTTTTCGGGATTCGGGCAGTTAATGTTGAGGATCAGCTCCTTATCGCTGTACTCTGTGCTCGCGATGCTCTGAGCGTTCTTCGTGCCCCATGGGCTTTCCAGCGTGGGCATCTGCACAAACTGCTTGGTATTGGGGCCAGCCCAGGAGTCTGCCGTCCAACCGGAGAAGATGCCGATCTGAGAGCCGCCTTCCTTTTGCAACTTGGCAGTGTACATAGATCCTTCTTGGGTGAAGTATTCCTCGTCCATCACGCCGAGCTCCCAGAGCTCGCGTAAATACTTGACTGCTTCTTTGTAATGATCTTGCGTGGGAACAAAGACGACCTTGTTGTTGGCGTCCAGCGACATGTGCTCGTCACCGCGCTCGATCAGGTCGAATGAATCCAGAAGCACGCTACCGTATCCGGGCTTGTAACCGCTGATCGGGATCTCATTGTTCGGGTCGCCGTCGCCGTCCGCGTCCTGCTCCTTGAAGGCGATCAGTACTTCCTTCAGCTCGTCGTAATTCGTGGGCATCTCCAGATTCAGATTGTCCAGCCATTCCTTGTTGATGTAGTTCTGGCTGTTCAGCTTCGGCCGGAAGGGGATCTTCTTCGGCAGGCTGTAGATCTGCTCGTTTCGGTCGGTGCAGGCCATGCGCATAGTGGGATCTTCTTCAAAGATTTTCATCAGGTTGGGCATGGTCTCCTCGTTGATCAGATCGGTGAGCTCCAGAAGCTTTTCCTTGTTCTGCACGATGTCGGAATCGCCGAGGCCGCAGGAGCCGAAGAAAGCGTCGGGCAGGTCGTCACTGGCAAACAGCAGTGCCTTCTGCTCACCGAAATCATTGGAGTAGTAGATTTGCCACTCGATGTCAATGTCGGCTTCCTTAGCCAGATCCCCCATGACACCGTCGGTCAAAAAGTCCGTGGGCCAGGTGTCGTTCCAGCGTACAGTTGCGATCTTGTACGTGTAGCCTTCCGCTGCGCCTACGGTTGTGTTCTGTTCCGCACCAGGGGATGCCGACGTAGAGTCCTGACCTGGGGTGCCGCATCCGGCAAGCATGGAAAGACTCAGACCGGCTGCCATGAGCAGAGCAGCAGTTCTTTTGAGTTTGTTCATGATTTACTCCTCCTTGTTTTTTCGCCATGTCTCCTTGGCGTTTTACAATATTCTACCGTCTTTGTTCCAATAAGTCTGTCAAATTTGCGATAAAAAATTGTCAAAAAAAGCTTTTTTTATAACTTTTTCCAACACAAATTCGGCGGATCGCCGGTAAGTCCGGATGGGCGGCAAAAAGGGAAGCCGCCGTATCTGTGGAAAACGCAAAACCGAAAAGGCAACAAATATCGCGCTGTTTTTTTATAGATATCCGGGCGGTTGCGCCACTATAATGGGTTCAACCACCGGGCGAAAGGCACCCGGAAACAAAACGGATGGAGGTAATTAGAAATATGAATCAGCACAGATTCGGAGTAAACGCAGCCTATCTCGGTGCCAAGGCGGCACGGACACCGGACGAGCGACCCGGCCCGGCGGGGTGGAGCGGTGCGCTCCTGCTCGATGAGTTCTACCGAGCCAACGGGAACCCAGGATTGGTTACGCCGACCAAAGCGCAGGCTGCATGGGATGACACCTTTCTCTACGTGTTGTTTCTTAACTGGGAATCTGCGGAGAACGCGGACCAAGTGCGTCGAGACATCGACGAGCTTGTGGTGTCTTCCGGCACTTTGGGCCATCGGGACTTCGCGGTATTTTCGGTCGGACGCAATGGAGAAGCGCATGGGGTTCTGGAAAGTGGCATGACGTACATCGGCGGCGATGAGGCGTTTGGTGGAAGCCAACCCAACCTGCCGTTTCGTCACGTCGGCAACCAAGCGGACATCCAGACAATCGACCCGCAGTCGTATACGGTCGTGGTAGACCACCAGGCGGGCTTCTGGAGCGCGGCGTATAAGATTCCGTGGACGCTGGTGGGGGGATTTCCGAAAGGCGACTGCTTTGCGTTTCAGGTGTACCGCAAAAAGCAGGCAACCGGAGAGATCCTGTGCCCAACGCCGCTGGACCTGTATATCAACCTACCTTATTGGTTCGAGTACGATCCTTCCACGTTTATGGAAGCGTATCTGGGCGGCGACGCCGGTCCGGTATACGGAACCGAGCTCTACGCGGTGCTGCCCAGCGCCCGAAGACGCTGGACGCGCTATACGGAGATTTCCGGCGTGCAACCGGGCGAGCTAAAGCAGCTCTGGACGGAGTTAACTGCCCTGCCGGAAACGACGGAGGAAAATGTGGCGGCACATGTGGCGCTTGCCCAGCGCCTGCAGGATGTGCTCTATCAGGAGGCTGTGGATTTCTTCTGGGATGAGGCCGGAAGCCGCCCTGTGGGTCATATGGAACCGTGGAATGAGCGCCATGTGTTCAACGAACTGCTGGCGGCCGGTGAGGCTGGAAAAGCCTATGCCCGCCTGAACCGGTTCCTACGCTGGCTCGCCCGCTATATTCAGTGGTACTACACCGATGGAACCTTGGGCGACCAGTCTGCCGATTGGACACCGTATGAACAGCTTCGGCAGGTTACAACGGAAAACAGTAAGATTGTTTTGGATTTTGGAAACGCGGTGCCCACGCTAGAGCTTATCTTTGCCGAAGCGGGATTCCGCCTGAAAAGCAAGCCGGATGGCGGTCTTTTTTCTGCGGTACCGGATACGTTTACCGTCTCGGAGGACGGCGCCGTACTGCGTGCGGCGGCGGGAAACCGAAATGTCGTGATTACGCGCGGTGCGGACTGGAGCGTCGTGCTGTCTGTCGGGGACCGGCAGGTTTTCTTCATGGACAAAGAGACGCTTTCCTGCGTGCATGTTTGCGGGAAGGACGGTTTCCGCCTGCAGATGCCTTTGCTTCAGGAGGAGTCCGTCATCGGGTTCGGCGAACGCTTCAACGGCGTCGACCAGCGCGGGCATATCGTTGCCATGTACCAGCGAGACGCCTACCTTTCGGTGATCGCTGGACTGGCCAATGAGAGCTATAAGAATATTCCGCTTGTCCATTTCAGCTCTGGCTATACGCTGTACATCAACAGCACGTACAGAATGCGTGCGGATATCGGTGTGCAGGTGCAGGACCGTTTTTCCATTACTGTACAGGATCCCCATGTGGATCTGTATTTCTGGGGCGATACGCCGGTGGAAAACATGGCGTCATATGCGCGATTGACCGGCCTGCCGATTCTCCCGCCTCGGTGGGCGTTTGAGCCCTGGAGCGGCGCAGGCGGCGGACGGTGGATGAACGGGCCGCTGCACAACGTGATGGAGGAGCAGATCGGCGTGCTGCAGAAATTCAAAGAGCTTGATATCCCGCACGGCGGGTTCTATGCCGAAGGTGCCGGCGCGGACGGCAAACACCTCGCCGAATTACACAGGGTTTCCAACTTTGCCGCGCAGAACGGGATACACACCTTCTCCTGGGAGTATTCGGTTATGCCGGCGGAACGCGCCAAAGCATTCCTGCAGAATTCCGGCGATACGGAAGATCTGCCCATCAGCAAAACGCCGCAGTATACAGGGAACATGCAATATATCAGTTACATCGACTTCACGCATCCCCGGGCCATGGAGCTACTGCAGGCACAGTGGAAAGACCGGTTTGATGCCGGCATCTGCGGAACTATGGTGGACTTCGGGGACAAGATTCCAGACGAAGCGGTCTTTTCCGACGGGCGAAACGGTAAGGAAATGCACAACGGCTACGCGCTGGACTACGCGCGCGGCTACCGGAAGCTCTTCGAAAGCGCTTACGGAGACGACCACGTCCTGTTCCAGCGAGCCGGTGCTCCCGGGTGTCAGGCCTATGCCTGCCAGTTTGGCGGAGATCAACCGACTACCTTCCCAGGCATGCAGCAGTCCCTGTCCGGCATGATTTCCGTCTCGGCCTCGGGCCTGCCGTTCTGGGGCGTCGACGCCTGCGGGTACGACGGCTTTTCCGGCGGCGATGCGGAAACCTATATACGCTGGACGCAATGGGCGGCATTTTGCCCTCTGATGCGGTACCACGGCACGTTCCCGAAAGAGCCCTGGGAGTATTCCGAACAGGTCACAGAACTGTATAAATTCTACACCTGGCTGCGCGAGAACCTTCTGCCGTATGCGTACAGCACAGCCGTTCAGGCGCATCACCGCGGCATTCCTATGGTTCGCCCGCTGCCGATGATGTTCCCCGAGGACGCCTTTGTTGCGCAGGTGACCGACGCCTATATGTACGGCGACCATCTGCTGGTGGCGCCAATCTGCACCGATAGCAACAGAAAACAGGTAATCTTCCCCGCGGGCCGATATGTCAATTTTTTCGACAATACCGAGGTCGTAGACGGCGATACGGCGCAGACGCGTGCGTATCCCATCACAGAGATCCCGGTTTACGTGGCGGCCGGCGCGCTGTTCCCGGTTGAACTCAACGAATCCCTGGAGTTTGGAAGAAGCATGACCACAAGCCGGATTAGAGCGCTCGTCCTGACGCAGCCGGTGTTCGCGACAGCCGGTAGCTGGAACGGGTCGGATACGGAGGAAAACGATTACGCCTTTACCGTCGGCTCGAACGGCTTCTCCGTGCAGGCGAAGGGGTGCGCGGGCGTGCGGTATCTTCTTGTAAAAGGCGTCTCGAACGTACAGGATGTTATACTCAATGGGGTCCGTCTGCGCCGCGTGCCGGCAAAACAGGGGCTGAACCTGCATGAAGCCTATTTTGTGGCGCAGGATGGAACGATCTATATTCGTATTTTTGCACATTCTGACCTGCAGATGGACGTTGTCACACGGTAACGTTCTGCGAGGGGACTCACAGAGCAGGACACCGTTGCGCACTTTTCCGGAGCATCTTTAGCATAGCGAAAATACAGCGCGGGAGCAACCGACCGCTGGTTTACTGCCGGCTTTGCCTGCAGAACAGGCGTATCTCGAAATGCCGCGTATGAAAAAAACAAAACCAGGGACAGGCAGAGCCACACAACTCTTGCCTGTCCCTGCTTCCTGTTCCGGCGTCCCGAAACCGGCGTTTGCGCAAATTTTGTTGACTATTGAGAACGGAATCTGTATAATGAAAGCAAAAGTATTCTGAGCAGGAGGACGAAATGCATGGCGACGATCAAGGATGTTGCTAGGATAGCGGGCGTGTCCGTGTCGACCGTCTCTCACGTGGTCAACGGAACCCGATACGTTAGTCCTGAGAAAGTCCGGAAGGTCGAGGACGCTATTCGCCAGCTGGACGAGCTCCCGAATTTCATCGCGAAACGGAGTGCATTGAAGAGCAAACTGTCCGAAAGCTGCTATGTGCTGATCTTGCTGTCGAAAAAACGCAGCCTGTTTCAGAATCAAGTCAAGGAAAAGCTGGAAGAAATCGTAGAGCAGAAGGGTTATATCGCCATTTCGCTGGCGTATGACCTCGATGAAGACCGACTGGCGGCCATCCGCGCACTGGCAGGAACGCTGGATCTTGCGGGAATGGTCGCTTTCCCGGACCGGGAAGGTGTGCTTTCCGGAGCCTTTTTCAAAGGGCTCCGGTTTCCGGTGGTTCTGATTGGGAACCCCGTGGATCGGTTTGCCGCAGACACCCTGCTGCCCGACACCTTTGAGGGTAGCTACCGCGCGGTGCGGCACCTGATTAAAAACGGGCATGAGCGAATCGCTTACCTGTGCGAGTCGGAAGTGTGCGGCACCCAAAGGTTTGAAGGCTACAGGAAGGCTCTGGAGGATTCCGGCATTGCGTCGGAAAAAGTGCTGGTCCGCGCGGGCCTGAAAACCGAGGCGTTGGCCGCCGAAGCTATGGCGCAGATCGTCGCGGCAGAACCTGCGCCCACCGCGGTCGTGATTGCCGACTCGCTGCCTCTGATTCCCGCCATCCGGTATGGAATCGGCCACAACATCGCCGTACCCGGTGACCTCTCTGTCGTCAGCCTGAACGATCCGGAATGGGCCTCGCTGACGACGCCGGAGCTCACTTGCGTGGATAAGCAACCACGGCAGTTTGCGCTTTCCGCCGCGGACCTGCTGTTCCGGCGGATTGACCGCGGCGAAATTGCAAACCTCTCTTCGCCCGCGCATGCGTACTGCACGAAAACTCTCCCATCAATCCTCAATGTGCGCAACTCCACCTGCGGAATCGGCCGGGGTCCCTTCGGGGAACGGGCAGCGGGTGCGGGCGGCCTTGCCTTATCCGAAGTGGAAAAGGAAAAGATTCGGCAAAAACAGTATACGGCGGCGATCTCATTCCACTATATGGGCAAGGCGTGGATGCGCCTGCAGGAAAAGGGCATCAAAAAAGTCTTCGACGAGCTTGGGATTTCCATTATCGCTGTCACAGACGCTCATTTCAACGCGGCACTGCAATGCAAACAGTTGGAAAGCATCAAATTTCTGAAGCCGGATCTCCTAATCTCGATCCCCGTTGATACTAGGGGCACCGCGGAAGCCTTCCGCTCGATTGCGGACAGCGACACCCGGTTGGTGCTGATCACCAATGTTCCGGAGGGACTCACCCCGAAGGATTACATCTCCTGTATCTCCGTAAATGAGCGAGCCCACGGGGACAGTATGGGCCGCGGGTTGGGCGAGTACATGGTACGGCACGGCCTGAAATATGCGGGGCTGATTTGCCACGGCGAGCAGAACTTCTTTGCCACAAAGCAACGGGACGGCGCGGCGGAACAGGTTTTGACGGAGGAATACCCGGAAATCCGGGTGTGCGGAAAAGTCAATTTTCTGACAGAGGTGGACGTCTACCAGAAAACACTGAAGCTCATCGGAATGTACCCGGAGATTCAGGCTCTGTATGTTTCTTGGGACGGTCCCGCGCTGGAGGTGATAAAGGCCCTGACGGAGCTGGAGCGCACGGACATCGCGATCGTCACGGGAGATCTGGACTATGCCATCGCCATGCAGATGGCACAGGGCGGCATGGTCAAAATGATTAGCGCGCAGTGCCCCTATGAGCAGGGGGAAGCCATCGCAATGGTGGCGGCCAACGGCCTGCTGGGAAAAGCGGTCCCCTCCTTCATCGGGGTGGAGCCCATCAGCATCGACCGGGAGAACCTGCTGAAAAACTGGAAGGCGATCTTCAAGGAGGATCCGCCGGCGGCGTTGCGCAACGCGATCAACCACAGCGCCGGCGCACTTTAACGGCGGTTCGCCGCGTTCAAACCGACCGACAGAATATCAAGCGGATAAGCATCTGGAAGCAGGGCTTATCCGCTTTTTACATAGCGCCCGTGCAAGCCGGGTTCCCGGGATTTTTCATTGCCCCTATCCCCCGCGCGGCTTTTCGGCCGCGTTTTTTTGGTGCGGTAAAGAAAATTTGCGCAAATATGCACGAAAGAACGAGAAGTCAAGGCATTTTCCAACGAGCAACCGGCCCGGACAGCCTAACACAGGTGTCAAAGCATTGCAAGTAAAAAGAAAGCTTGATTGGAAACGCCTAATTTTGTCCCTTATATTTGGCGAAACAAACGAATTTTCTTAAAATTGCAAATAGAAATTGACAATCGCCGCAGCGCAGAGTATTATAATGGAAGTAAAATTAATTTGCGCAAATTTATAAAAATAAGAAAGGAGCAGACATGAAACTCGGTTATATGACAAACGCGTTCGGCCCTCTGGTAGGAGAAGGAGGCGGCGTTACAAGCATTAAGGACATCCGGTATCTGACCCTTTGCGACGACGAAGCGGTGCTGAAAAAAATCACAAATACAGGCTTCCGGTATATTGAGGTGTTAGAAGGGAACCTGACCAAATACGGTTCGGACATCCAAGTGCTCAAAGACATGCTGGCCCGCTACGGTGCCGGCATGATGAGCGTCTGCGTGGGCGCCAATTTTATCTACCCAGACGCGCTGGAGGACGAGATGTTTCACATGGAGACAGTCGCTGCTCTGGCGGAACAGGTAGGCGTTTCCTACGTGGCGTTCTGCGGCGGTGCCATACGTGGGAGAGGCGTCCAGACGGGCGACTATGCGCTTCTGGCCAAAGGGCTGAAGGAGGCAGAAAAGGTCTTCGCCGCCCACGGCATCGAGGCAAGCTACCACCCGCACCTCGGGTCCATGGCGGAAAAGCCGGAGCAGATCGACCGACTCTTTTCGGTGAGCGACATCAAGATCTGCCCGGATCTGGCGCATCTGGCTGCCGGCGGCGGAGATCCTCTGGAGATCGTCAAAAAGTATTACGACAGAATCTCCTTCGTCCACCTGAAGGATTTGGACGAAAACGGATTTGCCCCGCTGGGCACTGGGCACGTCGATGTCGAAGGGGTTCTGCGGTTCCTGAAGGAAAAGGGATATGCAGGAGATTATCTGGTGGAGGCTGACGGCTTTGCCGGCGACCCGGAAGAAGCCTGCCGGACATCGTACCGTTTCCTGCAAGGCAAGCTGATCTAAAATTCCTCCCGTCCGCGGCTTCGGTCAACGGCGCGCGGCGCAGGAGGGCATCTTAGAATGGGAGGATTTTACAATGAAAAAACTGAATGTGGGCCTGGTTGGTGCCGGGTTCATGGGAAAAGCGCACTCAATCGGGTATTCCGACATGCCCAAGTATTTCTGGCCGGCCCCGGCCGTGCCGGTTTTAAAAACAATCTGCGACATCGTCCCGGAAATCGCGGCGGACGCGAAAGAACGCTTCGGCTTTGAAAAATGCTGCACGGACTGGCGCGACATCGTCAACGATCCCGAGATCGACGTAGTAAGCATCTGCACGCCGAACAACGTCCACGCCGAAATCGCCATCGCTGCGCTGAACGCAGGGAAGCACGTACTCTGCGAAAAGCCGATCGCCTCGACATTGGAGGACGCGAAGGCCATGGCGGAGGCCGCAAAGGAAGCGGCGCAAAAGGGAATCATTGCCATGAACGCCTACCAGTACAGGCGCGTTCCGGCGATCGATCTCGCCAAGAAATTCATCGATGAGGGATCCATCGGCAAAATTCTCAACGTGCGGTGCACCTATCTGCAAAGCTGGTCGGCCGATCCTGCCTCCCCGCTCTCCTGGCGGTTTCAGAAAGACATCGCCGGCGCGGGGACGCTTGGTGACATCGCCTCACACGTGATCGACATCGCCCAGTATCTGGCGGGTGACATCGAGGCGGTAACCGGCATGATGCAGACCTACATCACCGAGCGGCCGGTGCAGGAAGGCGGCACAGACCTGCTGGGCACCGTAAAGCTCGGAGCCGACGCGAAGCGGAAGGCCGTAGATGTGGATGATGAGGACAGCTTCCTCGTGAAGTTTAAAAGCGGCGCGGTAGGCAGCATTGAGGCCACAAGAAACGCCTGGGGTCGCAACAACTTCATCACGGTAGAGCTTCACGGCACTCTGGGCAGCCTCTACTTCAACTACGAGCGACTCAACGAGTTGCAGGTGTGTTTGGCCGGCGACCCCGACGACAGAAGGGGCTTTAAGACAATCTACACCGGCCCCGCGCATTTTCACGGGGAAGTGACCTGGAACATTCCCGGAATGAACATTGGGTACGGCGAATTGAAATCCATCGAATCCTACGAGTTTATCAAAGCGGTGGTAGAAGGCAGGCAGCCGTCTACCAGCTTCGCAGAAGGGTATCGAGTGGAACGCGTTTGCGATGCCGTGAAACGGTCGGCGGAAACCGGACGTTGGGTAACGGTGAACGATTGATCGAAGCGCCCGTTTGACACGCAGCCCAAAGCCACATATCATAAGAGTGACCCGCAACGCCACTGGCTGGGCGTCTACGGCATCCTGATCATGATCCTCGGACCCATTATGATCCGACTGGTGTATGAACTGTTGATGATGGCAGTCTTGCTGCTGAAAAACGTAATCTCCATCAACAATAAGCTCCGCAGCCAGAACGGAAACGAAGAGAAGAACGGCATTTTCATGGCCCCCGACATGGGCGACCTGCGCCAGCAGCTTCGGTCTAAGGCAGCACAGCCTCAGAACCCGCAGCCCCAAGTCCCGCAGAGCGCACCCGTAGTCAAATTCTGCGGCAAGTGCGGTTCGCCGTTGAACGAAGCCGGCAAGTGCCCCAACTGTGACAACAATCATCCTCAGGCTTAAACGCAAATATTAAGATTATGCCCCGAGCGGAAGCAATGCCGCTCGGGGCATTTGGTTTTGTCCGCTTCAGCAGAACGACAACATCGCCCCGTGCGGCTTCAAAGTTGCACGGGGCTCTTATCATTTTTCATTTGACTGATCTTTTTCGGCTTTGATACGTTCGATTTCTTCCGCTATTATATTTCCGATCGTATGATCGTCCATTTTTATACTTTCTGCCGCTGCAACAGACTTGTCAGCAAATGCATCAAATTTTTCCTGTTTATCTTTTAATATATCCATAATTCTTTCATCGATCGAATTCTCACAAAGCAACCGATAAACCAGTACATTCCTTGTCTGGCCCATACGATACGCCCTTGAAATCGCCTGATTTTCAATAGAGGGCTTAAGCTGCGGTTCGCACAAAATAATCACACTGGCAGATTGAATATTCAGACCTGTCCCGCCCGACTGTATTTGTGCTGCCAAAACCGCCCCGGCAGGAGCCTTATCAAAATCGTCAATGATCTCTTGTCTTCGCTGCGGCGAAACGGAACCATTTATCGGATTCATACAGCGGTCACCCAAAAGCTGCACAACTTTTCGGATCGTATCCAGAAAAAACGAGAATATAATCACTTTTCGCTTTTCAGATTCAGCCTCTTCTATCAGCTCCATCAATCGCTTCGCTTTGCAGGAATCCTTTATATTTTCTGCATTCCATGACACACGCCTTGTTTCTGCAAAATTCTTACCGAACACCGCTTGTTCATATATATCCTTTTCTGCCTGTCCGAGTGTGCACCATTCTTCACTTTCAATAAGTTCAGGGAGCTCCGTCAGTACGTCTTCCCTCTTTCTGCGGTAATAAACCGGCGCAACTGCCTCTCTAAATTGCGGCGCCGCGGTCAAAGCAAGCATGTGCTGTATTCGCAATGCAATATCAGGACATAAAATATGGATAAGCGCAACCATTTCCTCCGGTTTATTTTCAAGTGCCGTGCCCGTCATAAACAGCATGCGCTCTGCACGTTCACAGATTTTCTTCACATTCACCGTACGTCTTGCCTCTGAATTTTTAATGTAATGTGCCTCGTCTACAACCAAAAGCGAAAGCTCAAACGATTCCGGCAAATTAAAATGTGCTGTTGTCTCGAAGGTTGTTACAGCTACACCACCAGCGCTTATCCATGAATTCAGTGCTTCTTTTCTGCCCGCACCATGAATTTTTACAACCTGCAATCGGCTCATTTTACGAATTTCTCGGCACCAATTTGTAACGACGCTCGCCGGGCACACAACTGCAAAATGCGATGCCCCTGTGTTTTTCAAAGATACCATCGTGGCGATTGCTTGTACGGTTTTACCAAGTCCCATTTCATCTCCGAGAAGAACGCGCTTTTGGTGCAGTGCATATTTAACGCCCCATTCCTGGTAACGACGAAGCTCGCACAGCAAACCATCCGGAAAAAAACATTCCTCTTGTACTTCTCTTGCGAGTTCTTCCGGCAGTCCGTATATTGAATCATCGTTACCGAGTGTTCCCGGGACAATATTTTCAAGAGCATTGAAAAACGAAACCGAATGTTCGGAAAATTCTTTCCAAGCATCTATTCCGTTGATCCGCTTTGTGTTTTCAAATATTGTCCTTTGTTCCCGGACTCTTTGACCATAGTTTCCATTTCTATAAGAATCCAAAAATTCATATGCATCCACTGCTTTTTGTTTTTTAGCCGATGATGCAAATATCCACTTCAATCTTTTCTGAGATAATAACAAATCTTCTATCGCATATTCGATTTGTCTTCTATTCTCAGTAATCAAGCCACGACATTCTTTTGCCGTTTCCCTCGCATAACCATATTTAGATAATGCTGTCACTAAAGCTGTCGATTCCCGCGTTTTGTTATCAACATTCAGTTTGATCTTTGCGCCTTCTCGCACCTTGTCTGCCATATCATTCGCTATACGCTTTATGGAATACGCTGCATCTTCGCTGATACCATGCACCGAACTGATCGAATACACATTGGCCGCAACAATATCTGCGATCGAACGAAATCCGTGGTCTCGAAGTGCTTTCACTCTAAATCCGCCTTTTTCACGATTGATCTCTTCTACCGGAATATCTCGAAGCACGTCTAATACGTTTCGGGTCACGACCAGATTTGCTGCTTTTTCAATATCTATCTGCACGTTGTCTTCGTACTGTGCAATCTCATCCAGTTCTTCCAGCATCATGCGATGTTCCTGTATCAACCGCTCTGCATCCGCCGTATCAAAAAGCTTTGCCAACTGTATTCTCTCCTTTTCTGCCGATTTCAGCTTATTTAAAGTATGACGTAACAGTTCTTATTTGTCAATATTTCTCTATGCAAACCTCAAAGCTTCTCATTAAACATTAAATACATATTTTTCCGAATATCGCAAATGACTTTCTACTCCCGCCCCCGCCTGTCGCTTTTCCGCTCACCTTACCTATTCTTCAAATTAAATATATTTACATTGTACTTTTCCCGTGCTATGATGGTCTTAACAAAGGCGAAAAGGTGATTTTATGGCGAAAAAGCTGGCACATATAAGTGAAGATCATTCCCGCGAGCAAACCGTATACGAACACCTCACCGGCACGGCAGAGCTTGCAAAGCAGTTTGCCGCCGCATTCGGCGCGGAGGAAGACGGCTATCTGCTCGGTTTGCTGCACGACATCGGCAAGTACAGCGATGCCTTTCAGCATCGATTAGACGGCGGCGTGCGCGTAGACCACTCCACGGCCGGCGCAAAAGAAGCTTGCGCGCACGGTGTCGGGTATCTGGCGCTCGCCATCGCAGGTCATCACGGCGGCATACCGAATTTCGGCTCCCGCGCCGATACCAAAAACGATGCTACCCTCTCGGGCCGCTTAAAACGCGACCTCGAACCGTATGACGATTGGAAAACCGAAGTCACTCTGCCGCCGGTCAAGCCCTTTAACATGCGAGAATTCAACACCGGGTTTCGGCTCTCGTTTTATATCCGCATGCTGTTTTCTTGTCTTGTTGATGCCGATTTCATCGACACCGAAACCTTTATGGACGGCGCACTTGCCCCGCGCGGCAACTACGATGCGCTCCCTGCGCTGCTCGACCGCTTGGAAACGTACATCGCACCGTGGTATCCGCCCAAAACCGAGCTCAACCGAAAGCGCTGCGCCATTTTGGATGCGTGCAAGGCCTCCGGCAGCACCGCCGCACCGGGTGTTTATACGCTTACCGTGCCGACGGGTGGCGGAAAAACGACCGCTGCCATGGCATTTGCGCTGACCGCTGCCGTACGAAACTGCATGAGCCGCGTCATCTACGCCGCGCCGTACACGTCCATCATCGACCAAAACGCCGATACGTTTGAAAAAATCTTCGGCACGGAAAACGTCATCGAGCACCACAGCAGCGCGGAATATCTCTTTTCCGAAAGCCCGAACCCCGCAGAGTACCGCAAAATGCTGGCCGCAGAAAACTGGGACGCCCCCGTCATCGCCACGACCACCGTGCAGCTGTTTGAGTCCCTGTTTGCGAGCAAACCCGCCCGCTGCCGCAAGCTGCACAACCTCGCCAACAGCGTGCTCATCTTAGACGAAGTGCAGACGCTGCCCATGCCGTATCTAAAGCCGTTCACGGCGGCGCTTGCCGAGCTTGCCCGAAAGTACGGCGTCATTGTCGTCCTGTGCACCGCCACGCAGCCCGCGTTAGACGGTGTTTTTGCCGATTTGAAAATCGACCTGCCGATCAAAGAGATCTGTCCCAATGTCCCTGAAAATTTCGAGACCTTCCGCCGCACGAAAATCACGCAGCACACATTTGACAGCACAGAATCGCTCACCGCCGAGCTCATCGCGCTGCCGCAGGTGCTTTGCATCGTCAACCGCATCGCAGACGCGCAGAAGATCTATCAGGCGCTGCCGGAAGACGGCGCGTACTGCCTCACCACGCACCTGTGCCCTGCCCACCGCAAAGCGCGCATTAAGGAAATTCGCGAACGCCTAAAAATCGGCCTGCCCTGCCGCGTCGTTTCCACCTCGCTCATCGAAGCCGGTGTCGATGTGGATTTCCCGCGCGTCTACCGCGAAGAAGCCGGGCTTGATTCCGTCCTGCAAGCCGCCGGCCGCTGCAATCGCGAGGGCAAGCGCCCGTTAGATGAAAGCCTCGTGACCGTCTTCACCGTCCAGAACACCACCCCGCCGCCCTACATGCGCCAGCCCGCCGCAGCCATGAAGAACATTTCAAAACGCATGGAGGACATCACTTCGTTAGCTGCAATCCGCGCGTATTTTGAGTTCTATCGCGATTTGTACGGCAAAGAAGATCTCGACCGTGAGAAGATTCTCCTAGCGTTCGAAAACGAGATGCTCCCGTTCGCCTCCGTTGCGGAAAAGGTACGGGTCATTGAAAGCTGCACCACGCCCGTGTATATCCCGATCGACCAAGGCGAAGCCCTCGTCGAGCGACTGTACCATGGCGAGCGTAGCCGCACCCTGTTCAGAAAGCTCGGGCAGTACAGCGTGAACGTCTACCCGCAGCAGCTCGCTGCCCTGCGCGAAGCCGGCGCCGTGCAGAGCATCGACGGCGGTGCGCTCTATGTCCTCGCCGATCCCCGCCGCTACGACAGTGCCCTCGGCCTCACCCTCGACCAAACCGAAACCGCTCTGTTTATATAAAATAGAAAAGCCGGTAAGGCAAACCCTTACCGACCTCTCTATACAAATCAACAACAATTATTTCTACCCACACTGCCTGTAAAAACAGACAGCGACCTTAACTTGATTTTATCCCATATGCAGTTGGGCTTTCAGCGCGTCCTGAAGGACCTGCGAAAAGTTGATGTTCTGCTCCAAGGCGGCGGTGTTCAGCCACGCGGGAATGGTCAGCGTCTTTTTGACGGCTTTTTCAAAGTGCGTTTTGGCGTATTCTTCCACGTCCACGGTGATGATGTTCACGAACGCGCCGTCCATCGACACTTCCAGCTCGGCGGCGACATCTGCAAGGCGGATCGCGTCCACGGACGAGGGCGCCGGGGCGGCTTCACCGTCTTTTTTCAGCCAGTACAGATACCCGGCAAGGCAATCGACCGCCATGCGCAGCGATTCATCGAGCGTTTCGCCGCAGGTAGACAGATCGTTCAGATCGGGGAAAACAACAGAATAACCGCTTTCTTCCTTAAAAAAACAAGCGGGATAAGCTGACAGCATAAAATCGACCTCCTGATATAGTCTAAGCGGAAGCGGGGGAGATTATTTCAAACCTGCCTGCTTCAAAATGGAATTTTCCGTGCCTTTCGGAATGTCCTTGCAATGAAACGGAATGGTGACCTTGCCGGGCTTCGTCGGGTGCGTATAATGGCGGTGCGAACCCGTCTGCATCTTGAACACCCAGCCGTCTTCTAAAATGATCCGTTCCAGTTCCTTTGGCTTCTTCGGCATTTCAATTCCCCTCCTGATTCAAATCTATTATACCATATGATACGTATTAAAGCAATACGTATTCAAATTATGCTTTATAAGTTCCGTAAAAAATAGACTAAACTCAAATTTTATCTTGACAAGTTCAAATAATCGTTATATAGTTGTATTATCAAAACAACATCAATTGAATTTTGAAAGGAGTTGATCTTATTGATTCAGTTGGAAGTCTGGGGCCCGTATGCGTTATTCACACGCGGAGAGATGAAAGTCGAGCGTGTAAGCTACGATGTCCCCACCCCGTCCGCCGCGCGCGGTATAGTTGAAAGTCTGTATTATCACCCCGGAATACGCTGGCATATCCGCCGCATCTACGTTTTGAACCCCATCGAGTTCACCACCATTCGGCGCAACGAGGTAAAAAGCAAAATTCTCGGGAGCACCGCCATGCGCATCGCGCAGGGCAAGGAAGATGAGCCGTACCTCGTCACGACGAAACAAATCGTCCAGCGCGCCTCCATGGTGCTGACGAACGTCCACTATGTCATCGAAGCGGAGTTCGAGATGCTGCCGGAAAAAGCCGCACCCGGCGATAACCCCGGCAAGTTTCAGGACATCGTCACACGCCGCATGAGAAAAGGCCAGTGCTTTTCCACCCCGTACTTCGGCTGCCGCGAGTTTCCCGCACACTTCAAGCAGTGGGAGGGTGGCCCGATCCCGACGATTGACGAGACGCGCGACCTCGGCTTTATGCTGTACGATTTCGATTATTCCGACCCACAAAATATCACGCCCCTGTATTTCCGCGCCAAAATGGAGCACGGTGTCATTCAGGTGGCCGGCTGCGAGGTGTTCAGATGATCCTGCAAGCCTTAGTTCAGTATTACGAAGCGCTCCTTGCCCGCGGTAAGATTGACCGCCCGGGCTGGAGCAAAGTCAATGTCAGCTGGCGTCTGGACCTAAACCCGGACGGTTCCCTTTTCGATGTTTCTCCTCTCCAAAAGCCCTCTCCAAACGGTAAAAAGATGCTGCCGCAGCAGCTCGCCGTGCCCGCACAGGTCAAGCGTTCTTCCGGTGTTGCGGCAAATTTTCTGTGTGATACGTCTTCCTACCTGCTCGGCGTGGACGACAAAGGCAAGCCCGAGCGCACCAAAGCTTGCTTTGAAGCGAGCCGAGAAAAGCATCTGGAAATTTTGAAAGATACCCCCGGTGAGGCTGCCGCGGCCGTCCGTGCGTTTTTCGATACCTGGAATTCCTCCTCTGCCGTCGAGCACCCTGCTTTGCAGCCCTATCTTTCGGAAATTTATAAGGGCGGCAATCTGATCTTTTATTATAACAATAAGCCCGCGGCAAACGACTCTGACATCGCCGCCGCGTGGCAGCAGGTCTATGATTCTGCTTCAGATTCCGACACGCCCACCCGGTGCAGTGTCACCGGCAGGCTCGCCCCCGCCGCGCGTCTGCACGGCAACATTCAGGGCGTGCGCGGCGCACAAAGCTCCGGCGCATCGCTCGTTTCGTTCAACGCCGATGCCTTCTGCTCCTACGGGCACGAGCAGGGCGAGAACGCTCCCGTCAGCACCTACGCCATGACCGCCTACACGCAGGCGCTAAACTACCTGCTGCGCAGTGATAATGTCCGCCGCATCGGCGATGTCACCGTCGTATATTGGGTGGAGAATGCCGATCCTGCCATCGCCGCATTTGCGGGAGCTATGCTTTTCGGTCCGCAGGAGCAGTCCGATTGGAGCGAAAACGACATTTTAGGCGCAATTCACAAACTTGTATCCGGCAGAACAGCCGACCTGCAGGACATGCACCTCAGCCCCGATACACACTTTTACATTCTGGGGCTCGCGCCGAACGCCGCGCGTCTTTCCGTTCGCTTTTTCTGGCAGGATACCTTCACAAAGCTCGCCAAAAACGTGAACGCCCATTACGAGCGTTTGGAGATCACCCGCCCGGTCTACGAAAAATTCGACACGCTTTGGCCCTACACCCTCGCGCGCTCTGCCGTCCGCTTTTCCAAAGACTGGAAAAAAGCCGATGAAGAGCTGCAAAAATCCTTCCCGCGCCTTTCCGGCGATCTGCTCACTTCCATCTTAAACGATACGCGCTACCCCGCCACTTTACTAAACGGCACCGTGCAGCGCATCCGCGCCGAGCACGATGTCACCTGGGCGCGCGCGTCCGTCATAAAAGCTTATTATTCTAAAAACGAAGACCCGCTTTGTCCAAAGGAGGTTTTGACCGTGTCCGTAAACAAAGAAAGCACCAATATTCCCTACAATCTCGGCCGCCTGTTCGCCGTTTTGGAGCGCACGCAGGAAGCCGCAAATCCCAACATCAACACCACCATCAAAGACCGCTTTTTTAACTCCGCTTCCGCTACGCCGAGCCTTGTGTTCCCCACGCTCATCAATTTAGCGCAGAAGCACCTCGCAAAGCTCAATGAGGGTCAGCGGATTGCACTGGATAAATCCATCGGCGAACTTTCGGACAAGCTCGGCGAAACCTTCCCAAAGCAGCTTATGCTCGCAGAACAGGGCGCGTTCCAGCTCGGCTACTACCAGCAGCGTCAGGAATATTTTAAGAAAAAGACAGACACCACCGAACAGAAAGAGGAGGCATAACCATGCGTGAACCCATTCAAAACCGCTACGATTTCGTGATCTTATTCGATGTGGAAAACGGCAACCCCAACGGCGACCCCGATGCCGGCAACATGCCGCGCGTAGACCCGGAAACCGGCAACGGCATCATAACCGATGTGTGCCTAAAGCGCAAGATCCGCAACTACGTGCAGGACGTCAAAGAAGATGAGTCCGGCTGGCGCATTTACATTAAGGATCAGGTGCCGCTCAACCGCAGCGACCTCGAAGCCGGTGAAGCGCTCGGCATCGGCGAAGAGCTTGCCGAGATTCAAAAAGGCAAGGACGCCAAAAAGATTGTGACAAAGCTCCGCAGCAATGACCCGGATATCGACCTCAAGCTCCGTGACTTTATGTGCAGCGAGTTTTTCGACATCCGCACATTCGGCGCAGTCATGACAACATTCGTAAAGGGCGCTTTAAACTGCGGTCAGGTGCGCGGCCCGGTGCAGCTCGGCTTTGCCCGCTCCATCGACCCCATCGTGCCGCAGGAGGTCACCATTACCCGCACTGCCATCACCACCGAATCCGACGCCCAGAACAAAACCACCGAAATGGGCCGCAAATACGTCGTGCCCTACGGTCTTTACCGCGCAGAAGGCTTCGTTTCCGCCAACCTCGCCCGCCGCGTGACCGGCTTCTCCGAAGAAGACCTTCAAATGCTCTGGCAGGCCATTCTCAATATGTTTGAAAACGACCACAGCGCCGCCCGCGGCAAAATGGCTGTGCGCGAGCTCATCATCTTCAAGCACGCGTCCGAGCTTGGCAACGCCGCTTCCTATAAGCTGTTCGATGCCGTAACGGTTAAAAAGGTCGACGGCGTAGTCGTCCCGCGCAAATTCTCCGATTACACCGTCACCGTTTCCGAAGACCTGCCCGAAGGCGTCACCTGCGAACGTCTTTCCTAAATGGACGCGCGTGAAGACGGACTTTTAATGTCCGGCATCCAGCACTTCGCGTTCTGCCGCCGCCAGTGGGCGCTCATCCACATCGAGCAGCAGTGGCAGGAAAATGCCCGCACCGCACAGGGGCAGCTCGACCACGTCCGCTGCCACGATGAAACGTTGTCCGAAAAGCGCGACAACGTTTTCACCGTGCGCGGCATGCGCGTGTTCAGCCGTAAATTGAACCTCTCCGGCGCGTGCGACGTCGTAGAGTTTCATAAAGACAAAAACGGCATTTCTTTAGAGGAGCAGTCCGGATTTTGGCTGCCCTACCCCATCGAGTACAAGCACGGCCGCGAAAAAGAGACCGATGCCGACCGCTTGCAGCTCTGCGCCGAAGCCATGGCACTTGAAGAAATGCTCGTGTGCGATATTCCCGCGGGCGCGCTCTACTACATAGAAACGCGCCGCCGCGAGGTTGTTCCGTTCACGGAAGAACTCCGCCGCAAAACGGAAGACACCGCTGCCGAAATGAACCGCTATTTCGCCCGCGGCTACACACCAAAAGTCAAACCCGGCAAGCACTGCAATGCCTGCTCGTTAAAATCGATTTGCCTGCCGGTGCTGTGCAGCCGTGCAGACCCCGTCTCGTACCTGCGCGCCCACATTTTTGAAAGCGAGGAGGATACTCCGTGAGACAACTGCTCAACACCCTGTTCGTGCTCAGCGAAGACGCGTATCTCTCCGTAAACGGCGAAAATGTCGTCATTAGTCGCGAGCAAAAGGAAGTCGCGCGCTTCCCGCTGCACACGCTCGAGGGCATTCTCTGTTTCTCCTACGCCGGCGCAAGTCCCGCCTTGATGGGTGCCTGCGTGCAGCGCGGTGTAGACATCGCGTTTTTCTCCCCGCGCGGGCAGTTTTTGGCACGCACCGTCGGCGAAGAGCATGGCAACGTCCTCCTGCGGCAAACGCAGAATCGCGTGTCCGACGATCCCTATCAAAGCTGCCGCTACGCCCGCGGGTTCATCCTCGGCAAGGTCTATAACGCCCGCTGGATTTTGGAGCGTGCCACGCGTGACCACCCCCAGCGCGTACCCGTGGAAACACTTAAAACAGCCGCCGCACAAATGGCACATTCTTTGCCGCTCATCGCCTCCTGCGAAGACCCCGCGCAGCTGCTCGGCTTAGAAGGCGAAGCCGCAAAGCTGTATTTTGGTGTGTTTGATCACCTCGTTTTGCAGCAGCAAAGCGACTTCCGTTTTACCTCGCGCAGCCGCCGACCACCGCTCGATAACATCAACGCCTTGCTTTCATTCGCCTATACACTCCTCACGCGCGACTGTACCGCCGCGCTCGAAAGTGCCGGACTCGACCCGTACATCGGCTTCATGCACCGCCCAAGACCCGGTCGCCGCAGTCTCGCACTCGACCTCATGGAGGAGCTGCGCGCCGTGTACGCCGACCGCTTTGTGCTCTCCTGCGTGAACCGCAAGATCATCACCGCAAAGTACCTGCAAAAGCAGGAAAGCGGTGCCGTGCTTTTAACGGACGACGGTCGCCGCGCATTTCTCGGCGCATGGCAAAGCAAAAAGCAGGAGCAAATCACGCACCCGTTTTTAAAAGAGAAGATTCCGTGGGGGCTCGTGCCCTACGTGCAGGCGCTCCTGATCGCCCGCACCCTGCGCGGCGATTTGGAAGCATATCCGCCGTTTTTCTGGAAGTGAGGTCAAAATGCTGGTCTTAATTACCTACGACGTCAACACGGAGACCGCCGCCGGGAAAAAGCGTCTCCGCAAAGTCGCTAAAAAGTGCGTAGACCACGGGCAGCGCGTACAAAACTCCGTTTTCGAGTGCTTGCTGACCGCCGCGCAGTATGTTACACTGAAGGCAGAGCTCACCGCGCTCATCGAGCCCGAAACGGACAGCCTGCGGTTTTACCGCCTCGGCAATCAATATAAGCAAAATGTAGAGCATGTCGGCGTACAACCCGCCTATGCGCAGGATTCCGTCCTGCTCATCTGATTACCCGCAGTGCGAAGCCGAAGCGCACACGCTTTTCCCGCTTCCTTCGCACCAAATCAAAACCCGAAATTTGTCCTTTTTAAAACGCCACCGGTGAATTTTCTCTTTCCGCGTCTTAAAGAGGCAAATTCTTCTCCCTTTTGCGCAAAAACAGATGAAAACTTTGTCCGTTTTTGCTGTCGCCCTCCACCCGGAGGGCGTGGATAGAAATATCGAAAGCCGCTATCTTTCGCCCGTCGCTGACGTCGCCCTCCACCCGGAGGGCGTGGATAGAAATTTGATCTTGTCGAAGATATTTGCCGCCGGAACGGTCGCCCTCCACCCGGAGGGCGTGGATAGAAATAAAAGCATTACGTTTGACAACGGATCGGAATTTAGTCGCCCTCCACCCGGAGGGCGTGGATAGAAATAGCGGCTACGATCCCGAATATCCCGTGAAAGAGGTCGCCCTCCACCCGGAGGGCGTGGATAGAAATATGGTGAACGCCTTTTATATGCTTTGCGGCGTTGGTCGCCCTCCACCCGGAGGGCGTGGATAGAAATGTTCCGTATCTTGAACAAGGACATAAATGCTGGCTTGTCGCCCTCCACCCGGAGGGCGTGGATAGAAATAATGCCTTTGTTATAGAAGTCCATAAACCGGTAAGTCGCCCTCCACCCGGAGGGCGTGGATAGAAATTCCGTATTCTTCGACGGAGTCTATCAAAAATGCTTTTGTCGCCCTCCACCCGGAGGGCGTGGATAGAAATATAATGCAAGTGCTTTACGAAAGGGGCTATCTTGTCGCCCTCCACCCGGAGGGCGTGGATAGAAATCGTTTCTGCCGTCCTTGGAAACATGGAATGGGAGAGTCGCCCTCCACCCGGAGGGCGTGGATAGAAATTATAAACACAAATATCTTTACTAATGCAAAACGGTCGCCCTCCACCCGGAGGGCGTGGATAGAAATTGAAACACCGTGGGAAGAGTGCGACGAGAACGACAGTCGCCCTCCACCCGGAGGGCGTGGATAGAAATTCGGACAACAGCTGGGAAAGCCTCATGAGAATTTGTCGCCCTCCACCCGGAGGGCGTGGATAGAAATTAATCGGTATTTAGCTAAACATTCTGGGGAGCAGTCGCCCTCCACCCGGAGGGCGTGGATAGAAATCCGCCGTAAGCGAAATCAACATCCTCCGCGGCGCAGTCGCCCTCCACCCGGAGGGCGTGGATAGAAATCGCGCTCGCAAATTCATCCGTGAGCGCATCCACCTGTCGCCCTCCACCCGGAGGGCGTGGATAGAAATAACGAAGCTTTAACATATCTTGGTATATCGAATGTGTCGCCCTCCACCCGGAGGGCGTGGATAGAAATACCGTGTGATGTTCCGTTATCTTGTGTGTGCGAGTCGCCCTCCACCCGGAGGGCGTGGATAGAAATCGGCATATCGAGCAGAGTGCAAAAAACGGCGCTCGTCGCCCTCCACCCGGAGGGCGTGGATAGAAATGCTTCTGGGGCAAGCCCGTTGAGAGCTGGAAAGGTCGCCCTCCACCCGGAGGGCGTGGATAGAAATAAAATTTTTTTGAAATTGATTTAGCAGACGGGTGGTCGCCCTCCACCCGGAGGGCGTGGATAGAAATAAAATGAGTGCAAGCAATGGCGTACATATTATGGGGGTCGCCCTCCACCCGGAGGGCGTGGATAGAAATGGAGGGTACGAAAACGAAAATGAAAATGTAAATTACGTCGCCCTCCACCCGGAGGGCGTGGATAGAAATATAATACTCCTTGAGCGTCACGACCTCCCGCATACTGTCGCCCTCCACCCGGAGGGCGTGGATAGAAATCTCAAACCTTGCATCGTACTGTTCGGGGTAGCGGTCGCCCTCCACCCGGAGGGCGTGGATAGAAATAGTTGCCCTCCTTTGTTACAGGGCGGCAGCCAAGGTCGCCCTCCACCCGGAGGGCGTGGTTAGAAAGCAAATCGTAACACTTGACTTTTGGACGTGACATGCCCAAAAGTCTGCGAATAAAGCCAAAGATGCGCCGGGCATCAAAACGGCGGAACAGCTCGAAAAGCGCTTTCATCGGCTGCGAAAAGCGGCGGATGAGGGCGTTCTTTTACCGTTAAAACCGGACATTGCAGGACAGTATAGGACATCGGCGGACAACTTTCTCAAAACCTCTTTACAGAACAAACGTTTTTAGCTATAATGAGATACAGAAAGGGGGCGGCAGCATGACGGAGAACAGTCCGCGCATGGCGATCTGCTACGATTTTGACAAAACACTTTCCCCGGACGACATGCAGACGTTCACGCTCATCCCGTCTTTTGGCATTGACAAAGACAAATTCTGGGCGGAAACAGACGCATTCGCGCGGGAAAACAGCATGGAAAGCAACCTTTCGTGGATGTTCATGCTTGTTCGCTATTCGCGCTTTCTCGGAAAATCCTTAAAACGCGAGTATTTTCGGGCCATCGGTGCGCAGGTGGAGCTGTACCGCGGCGTTACGGATTGGTTCACGCGCACGACAGCGTATGCTGCGCAGCGCGGCATCGAGCTCGAACACTACATCATTTCTTCGGGTCTTAAAGAAATCATCGAGGGCAGCGCCATCGCGAAGAATTTCAAACGCATTTATGCCTCCTCCTACCTCTACACCACGGACGGCGTAGCGGAGTGGCCCGCGCAGGCCATCAATTACACGAACAAGACGCAGTTCATTTTCCGCATTGCAAAAGGCTTTTTGGAGGAGTACGACGAGCGCGTAAACGACAGCATGCCCGAGGAAAACCTGCGCATTCCGTATGAGAACATCGTCTATATCGGCGACAGCGCCACGGACATTCCGTGCATGCGGCTCGTGAAAAGTAAAGGCGGCTACTCCGTCGGCGTATACGACCCGGAGAAGAATAACCGCGCCAAAGTATACAAACTGTATAACGACGACCGATTAAATTTCTACGCGCCTGCGGATTATACAGAACGGAGCAACTTATACCGCTACATGCAGCAGATCATCGACGAAGTCGCCGCGCGGGAACAGATTAAAAGCGAGCGCGAAATTCTGCGTCAGCCCGCCGAAGCCTACAAAATGCGCTCCATGCTTGAAAAGCTCGAGACCGGCTATACGGAAAAGCTGACTCCGCAAGAGATTACCGAGCTGCAAAAGCTGGAAGCGATGATCAAATCGCGCACTCCGGGAGAGATCGATTGATGGATGACGTAAAGTACTTTCCGTACGGCGAAAAAGAGCTCGCTTATTTACGGAAAAAGGACAAGAAACTCTCGGCGGTCATCGACCGCGTGGGGCACATTGAGCGCGCCGTGGACGACGACCTTTTTTCCGCCGTGGTACACCACATCGTGGGGCAACAGATTTCCACAAAGGCGCAGGCAACCGTTTGGGCGCGCGTGCAGAACGCCCTCGGCACGGTCGATGCCGAACACGTTTTGGGCTATGGCGAAGCAAATTTGCAGTCGCTCGGCATTTCGTTCCGCAAGGCGGAATACATCACAGACTTCGCGAAAAAGGTACATACGGGCGAATTTGATTTAATCAGCATCGTCGAAAAGCCGGATGAAGAGGTCATCCTCGAGCTCAGCGCGCTCAAGGGCATCGGCGTGTGGACAGCGGAAATGCTGCTTTTATTCTGCCTACAGCGCCCGAATGTGTTCAGCTACGGCGACCTCGCCATTTTGCGCGGCATGCGCATGGTCTACCGCCACAAGGAGATCGACCGCGCACGGTTCGAGCGGTACCGCAAACGTTTTTCACCGTATTGCAGCATCGCAAGTTTATATTTCTGGGCGGTCTCCGGCGGCGCGCTCCCCGAACTCACCGACCCCGCCGCGCCGAAACCGAAGAAATAAACGTACATTTTCGCACGCATAGAAAAAGATAGCCTTTCAAAGCGTTCGTTTCGCTTAGAAAGACTATCTTTTTTATATCGTTTTTATCATAACGAAATTCGTGAGCCAGACGCCGTAACGCTCTACTTGCTGTTCTTTAATGGCCGCATAGTCGCGCTTTTGGAAGAAGCCTTTTGCAGTCAAAGATGCGTGCGTTGTGACGGTTTTTGCAGTGACAAACTCAGTCCTTCGGGACTTTGACCCAGATGCCGGGGGTCTTTTCGGCTTCCATAAGGGCGCCCCAGGCGCTGATGATGGAGAGCGTCTCGCTGTGCGGGGCAGGGATGGTGCCGTTTTTGAAGAACTCGACGAGCGCCTCAATGAAGTGGCGGAAGTAATCGGAGCAAATTTCCAGTACGGAATTTTCCGTGGAGCGCGCAATGTTCATCATGAACGGCGAGCCCTTTGCGTAGCCGGAAAGCGTTGCGGTGCGGCCGTCCGCAAAGCGCAGAACGCCGGTGTACACCTCGTCGTTTGTCAGGTGCATGACTTCCGTCGCGGGAGCCTGCATCATCATGAAGATCGGCTCCAGCTGGTGGATGGCGTAATCCTCAAAACCGTTCGGACCCCATGTATTGACGCCCTTGATGTTCGTTTTATCCGCTGCCTGATACTCCTCCGCAAAACGCAGCGCGGAAGACGACCAGCACGGCGTGCCGCTCTGCTCGGCAAGGTCGAGCATACGCTTTGCAGCGAAGTGATCCGGCGCGAAGGTTTTATCCACATAACAGCGCTTGCCGGAGCGCAGCGCGAGGTTTGCGAGTTCTTCGTGCTTTTTCGGGTCGCGCGGGGCGAGCACGAGCAGAACGTCACTCTTTTCGATGAGCTCCTCCTGCGTCATCATGCGGGTGAGGCCGTATTTTTCGCACCATGCGTCCGTTGTGAGGCCGTCCTCGGGGCTGTCGATTTCAGCCCAGGCGTACACGGCTTCTACCTCGCCGTTTGAGTAATCGCGCAGCATGTGAACGTAGTTATTGGCGTGCCACTCGTCTAAATAGTAATCGATAAAACCGACTTTGATCATGCTTTTGACTCCTTTAAACTGAATTTCAATACAACTTTCCGGCGTACTTTTCCGCCGGTATTCGCGTTCATTATAGCACATTCCGCCGTTTTGTACCGCAGTTTTTGCGAAATTTCGAAAGTTCATGAAAAAAGCAAACCCTTTGTGTGAAATATGCAAAAAGCGTCCCGAATGCTCGGAACGCTTTTTGCATATTTGGAAATTCGGTGTGGTTTTTGCCGCCTTATCTCGCGTTTTTCTTGACGCGCAGGCGGTTGATGGCGCGGGCAAGGTTCGCCTGCGCAGTGCGGTATTCGCGCACGCTGCGCTTTTGGAGGATGGCCTCCTTCGCCTCATCGGCGGCGCGCTGTGCACGTTTGGCATCGATCTCTTCCGGGTACTCGGCGGAGTCTACAAGCACGAGGATATCGTTGCCCTCGACCTTCACCATGCCCTCGGAAACGGCAGCGGTGCGCCACTCCTTACCCGGTGCGCGGTAAGAGAGCACGCCCGGCACGACGGCGGAGATCATATTGCTGTGACCCGCCAGAATGCCGTACTGGCCGACCGTTGTGGGCACGACAAGCGACTCGCACTCGCCCTCGAAAAAGACCTTATCGGCTTCAAGCAGGTGCATCTGAAATGTACGCATCAGATCGCCTCCGCCTCTAGCTGCTTCGCTTTCGCGATGACGTCCTCGAGCGTACCTACGTTATAGAACGCCGCCTCGGGGTACTGGTCCATTTCGCCGTCTACGATGGCCTTGAAGCCGCGCAGCGTCTCTTTGAGCGGGACGTAAACGCCCGGCACGCTGGAGAACTTTTCTGCGACGTGCATCGGCTGCGAGAGGAAACGCTGGATCTTTCTCGCGCGCTGCACGGTGAGCTGGTCTTCGTCGCTAAGCTCGTCCATACCGAGGATGGCGATGATGTCCTGCAGCTCGCTGTACTTCTGGAGGGTTTCCTGCACTTCACGCGCGATGCGGTAGTGCTCCTCGCCGACAACGTCGGCTTCGAGGATACGGGAGGTGGACTCCAGCGGATCGACGGCGGGGTAAATACCCTGCTCGGCGATCTTACGGCTCAAAACGGTCGTAGCGTCGAGGTGGGCGAACGTTGTGGCCGGGGCCGGGTCGGTAAGGTCATCGGCAGGCACGTAAACGGCCTGAACCGAGGTGACGGAGCCGTCTTTTGTGGAGGTGATGCGCTCCTGCAGCTCGCCCATTTCGTTTGCGAGGGTCGGCTGATAACCGACGGCGGAAGGCATACGGCCGAGAAGCGTGGAAACCTCACTGCCTGCCTGCACGAAACGGAAGATGTTATCGATGAAGAGCAGGACGTCCTTATGCTCTTCGTCACGGAAATGCTCTGCCATGGTGAGGCCGGAGAGGGCGACACGCATACGCACGCCCGGGGACTCGTTCATCTGGCCGAAGACGAGCGCCGTTTTATCGCCGACACCGCTTTCACGCATTTCACGCCAGAGGTCGTTACCCTCACGGCTACGCTCGCCGACGCCGGTAAACACGGAGTAACCGCCGTGCTCCATGGCGACGTTGTGGATGAGCTCCTGGATAAGGACGGTCTTGCCGACGCCTGCGCCGCCGAACAGACCGATTTTGCCGCCCTTCGGGTACGGCTCCAGAAGGTCGATGACCTTGATACCGGTCTCGAGGATCTCGACGGCCGGGTTCTGCTCGTCAAACGACGGAGCTTTTCTGTAAATGCTTTTGTGCGGCTCGGTTGCGGGAACGGCTTCGCCGCCGTCGATGGGATCGCCGAGCACGTTGAACATGCGGCCGAGCGTGTTTTCGCCCACCGGCACTTCGATGGTTTTGCCCGGAGCCTCAACCTGCATACCGCGGGAAAGGCCCTCACTGCCGGAAAGCATGACGCAGCGGACCGTGTTGTCACCCACATGCTGGGCAACCTCCATCACATACCGCCGTCCGTCCACGGTAAGCGAAAGGGCTTCTCTGATTTTCGGCAGAACGCCGGACTCGAACTGTACGTCGATGACCGGGCCGGAGATCTGTACGATCTTACCTGTATTCACGTTGTTCACGCTTCCTTCCTGTGTTTTTGACGCTGTGCCTTCGCACCGGCGGAGACCTCTGTAATCTCCTGCGTGATGGCGGCCTGACGCACGCGGTTATACTGCAAGGAAAGCTCTGCAAGGAGCTTTTCCGCGTTGCTGTTGGCGGAATCCATCGCCGTCATGCGGGCATTCTGCTCGCTGCAGAAGCTATCGATGAGGGCACTGTAAATAAAGCCCGAAACGTAGCTTTGCATGATGTTGTTGAGAACCGCCTGCACGGAGGGCACAAACTCGAACGGCGTGGTGACCGCCTTTTCCACCGTATCCGTCTGGAAATAGGCGCGGTGGAACGGCAGCAGACGCGTGCAGTGTGCAGAGGACGTGAGGCTGTTCTCCATATCGGTATAAATGACAAAAATCTTCTTAAAATCCCCGCGGTCGTAGCCCTCAAGCAGGATGTCGCAAATTTCTCTTGCGCGCTGCATGGTGGGGTTCTGTGCCGTATAGAGGAAGCTGTGCTCCATGGGGATATTGTGCTGCGTAAAGAAGTGGCGGCCGTATTCGCCTACAACGTAGAGCTTCGTATCGGGATGCTCATCGAGCATGTGCATGGCTTCCTTGATGACGTTCTGGTTGTATGCGCCCGCGAGGCCCTTATCCGCCGTGATGACGAGGCACGCGTAGGTGCCCTCCAGCGGCGGCTCGCCCTCGGGGGGATAGAAGTAGCGGCTGTCCACATCGTTCTGGGTACGGAAGATACGCTTGATCTCCGTGCGCAGCGCCTCGAAATACGGGCGCGTGCGGTCCAGATCGTTGCGTGCTTTGCGCAGCTTTGTGGAAGCGATAAGGTACATGGCGTTCGTGATTTTACGCGTATCCTTAACGCTTTCGATTCTGGTTTTAATCTCTTTTGTATTAGCCATAGCGAAAACCGCCTTTCCGAGCGCTTACGCGTTCTGCGGGTTTTCCGCCTTGTACTTTTCGAGGAATTCCTTCGCGACTTTCAAAATCTCTTCGCGGTCGGGATCGGAAAGCTGACCGGTGGTATCGACACGGCGGCAGACATCGCTCATATTCTTCTCGGCGTACTTGATGAGCTCCGTGTGGAAACGACCCATATCATCAAGCGGGACGTCCTGCATGACGTGGTGCAGGGCGGAGACGAGCGTGATGACCTGATCGTGCTGGCTCATCGGATGGTACTGCGGCTGACGCAGCAGACGCATGAGGCTCTGACCGTAGGTGAGCTGACGCTTTGTGGTCTCGTCGAGGTCGCTGGAGAACTGGGTGAAAACTTCCATTTCGCGGTACTGGGCAAGGTCCAGACGGATGCCGCCCGCTGCCTTTTTCATGGCCTTTGTCTGGGCGTCGCCGCCGACACGGGAAACCGAAAGACCGACGTTAACAGCCGGACGCTGGCCGGAGAAGAACAGGTCGCTCTCAAGGAAGATCTGACCGTCTGTGATGGAAATAATGTTCGTCGGAATGTAAGCGGAAACGTCGCCCGCCTGCGTTTCAACAATCGGCAAGGCCGTCATACTGCCGCCGCCGAGTGCATCGGAAAGATGCGCAGAGCGCTCCAACAAACGGGAATGCAGGTAGAAAACGTCACCCGGATACGCTTCACGACCCGGGGAACGCTCCAAAAGCAGGCTCAGTGCACGGTACGCAATGGCGTGCTTTGAAAGGTCATCGTACACGATGAGGACATCTCTGCCCTGATACATGAAGTGCTCGCCGAGTGCGCAGCCGGCATACGGTGCGATGTATTGCAAGGAAGCCGGGTCACTGGCAGATGCGTTGACAACGATGGTGTAATCCATGGCGCCGCGGCGCTTTAAGGTCTCCACAAGCTGTGCGACGGAGCTGGACTTCTGACCGATGGCGACATAGATGCAAACGACGTTCTTGCCCTTCTGGTTCAAAATGGTATCGAGCGCGACGGCGGTTTTACCGGTCTGGCGGTCGCCGATGATAAGCTCACGCTGGCCACGACCGATCGGGAACATGGAATCGATGGCGAGAAGACCGGTTTCTATAGGCGCGTTGACCGGCTGGCGGTCGATGATGCCCGGTGCGGGGCACTCGATGGGGCGGTAGCCCTCGGCGCTGATGTCACCCTTGCCGTCGATCGGCGTACCGAGTGCATCGACAACACGGCCGAGGAAGCCGTCGCCGACCGGGATACCGGCGGTCTTGCCGCTTCTGCGCACAAGGCTGCCCTCGGTGATCTCGGCATCGTCGCCAAAGAGGACACAGCCGATCTCATTGCGGCGCAGGTCCTGCACCATGCCCTTAACGCCGGAGGAGAACAGGAGAATCTCGCCGTAGGCGGCATGCTCAAGGCCACTGACAACGGCGATCTCATCGCCAACGGTGAGAACCGTACCGGTCTCTTCCGCTTCTGCGGACGGGGTAAAATCTTCAACGGCTTCCTTCATCAGCGGAATGACGGAATCGCTGCCGGACTTTAACGCCTTTAGCTTTTCTTCAAACTGGCGCAGACGGCTTTTGAGGCTCCAATCGTACACATCGGTGCCGACGGTAAGCGTGAAGCCGTTCAGCATTTTATCTTCTTCAAAGGTGAGCGGAATCTCACGGCCATAGGTACGCAGCAGGAATTCCGCAAAGCGTTTTTCCTGTTCGGCATCCGGGCGGCGGCTGCCGCGGAGAACGGCTACGGCCTTTTCATCTGCATTACGCATTCGGCTCTCCCCTCTCTGCCTGATCGAGGAACGCGTCATACGGATCGCCGTCTTTATAAACAAGCTTCTTGGTCGCTTCCATAGCGAGCTCGGTAAGCTCCTTCTGTGCGTCTGCGATCATCTTATCATGTACACGGGCAGCATCCTTCTGCGCATCGGCGACGATCTTATCCGCCTGTGCATGGGCATCGGAAAGCTGCTGCTGTACGCTGCGGTCGAGCTCTTTCTGCGCTTCGGTTCTCTTTGCGCTGATCTCGCCCTCAACGGACTTGAGCTGCTCCTGATAATCCGCCTTGATCTTTTCGGCGGAATCGAGTTCACTTTGGGCCTTCTGTGCCATTTCGGCATAATGCGCTTCGCGCTTTGCCATGAAGTTCTTGACCGGCTTGTACAAAAGGAAATACAGGCCGCCGAACAAAATGACGAAATTCAGTACATGCAGCAAAATCTGCTGCCAATCAATATTCAGTGGGATGTTCACGATCTGCACTCTCCTTTACAGGACGAAGATGATGAGGATAACAACGAGCAGGGCATAAATGATGGCCGTCTCGATAAAGACGAGGCCGAGCATGAGGGTGGTACGAATCTTGCTTTCAGCCTCCGGCTGACGTGCGATGCCCTCAACAGCCTTACCTGCGGAGAGGCCCATACCGACTGCACCGCCGGCGGCTGCAATACCGACTGCAATAGCGGAAGCAAGTGCCTTAAGGCCGGTTGTGCTGTCTGCGGTGGTGGCTGCAGCTTCTACTGCGGTTTCGGCTGTTGCCGTGGTGGTTGCGGCATCACCGTTTGTTGCGGCGAATACCGGAATGGAGATGGCGAGGATGGCGATGACTGCCAGCAGAATGATGGCAAGCTTCTTTAACTTTCTCTGTTTTGCGTTCATGATATTTTCCCTCCGTAGGTTAATTTTCAGCTTCTGCTTTTACTTTTTTCTTTTTCGGTTCCTGCTTCTCGGAAACCTCGCCGAAATAGAGCGCGACGAGCATCGTCAAAACATATGCCTGAATGAGCGCGTGCAGCAGCGTGAACATAACGCCCACGATGACCGGCAGCACAAAGCTCAGATTCACATAATAATACACAAGCTCCGTAACGAGCAGGCCGCTTAAAAGCGCACCGAACAGACGGAAGCTCATGGAAATCGGCAGCGAGAACTCCTTTAAAGTGCTGCCCACGCCTTTGAAGCCGTTATACGCGATACCGCCGCCCAGAATGACGAGGTACGAGAAGCAGCCCATGGCGATGGCGGCGTTGACATCGGACAGCGGCGCCGGAAGCGTGATGGGCGAGCCCTCCGTTGTGATAGCCTGAATGCCGAACAGTTCAAAGAGCGTACCGATGAAAATGTACGCGCCGGCCGTGAAGATGTACGCACCGAGGAAGCCGCTGCGCCCCGGGCTGTTGGACTTAGCCATGCCGTCGAACAGGTCTACCGCCTGCTCAAGGAGCATCTGGAACTTTCCGGGCACCATCTTAAAGCGCGGAATGACGAAAATGCGCACGATGACCGCAAACACCAGCAAGATGCCCGAGACCACCATGGCGGAGATCAACGCCGGGTTGACATCTTTGATGCCAAAGAGGCTGATTCTGTTCGTCTCATGCAGAACCGCGTCACGCATGGTCACCTGAATCGTTTCGGTCTTCTGCACCGAAGGAACCAGAATGCTTGCGACGAGCAGCACCACAATAGCGCAGATCCACAAAGCCAGCTTTGTTTTCTTTGCTTTCATTGTTTTTCCCTTTCTTTCTCAAAATTTTACCTTCCATTTCAATATCACCGGGCAAAAATTCCCCCTTCAGCGCTGCGCCCCAAAAGGGCACACGACCGCATCTTTCGCCGCTGTGAACAGCAGCAACAAGACACGGTCACAAGAGCACACGTTTTTGTTGACATTGACCAAATATCTTGTTACTTTTTTGTAAACTGTATTTGGAAGCATCTGTATTATACGCACATTAAATCGAATTGTAAAATGTTATATTGACATATCTACTATTTCATTTTTGATATTTTAGTAAGCTGTATGGAATTTCATTATGCCGTGCGCTATTTTTCTCTTTACGAATAAAAACAAGATGGAACGGCGCGCGGGAAAAGTCAGGCTTTTTCAACTTGACAGGGGCTTTCCCCTTGTTTTATACTGGAGAAAACGGATGGAAACGGGGAGACAATATGCGGACGGTTTATAAAAACGGCACGATTTACACGGGAAACGGCTTTGTGACGGATTTTGCGGTGGAAAACGGGAAATTCTGCTTTGTGGGCGAGACGGATAAAGCCACGGCAGATGAAGTAGTCGATTTAGGCGGAAAATTCGTCTGCGCGGGGTTTAATGACTCACACATGCATGTGCAATGTGCTGACAATGGCGAACCTCGGCGCGCACACGACGTCTTTAAAGGAGATGCTCGACTGTCTGCGCACCTATATAAAGGAAACGGGCGTAACACCCGGCACGTGGGTGCAGGGGCGCGGCTTTAACCACGATTATTTTGCAGACGAGCGCCGCTTTCCGACGCGGTGGGATTTGGATTCTGTCTCTACCGAACACCCGATCTGCATTACGCGGGCATGCGGGCACATCTGCGTAGTGAACTCGAAGGCGCTGGAAGTGTTGGGCATTACGAAGGACACGCCGCAAGTGGCGGGCGGCAGCTTTGCTTTAGATGAAAACGGCGAGCCGAACGGGCAGTTTTTTGAAAACGCCGTAGCGGTGGTGTACGCGGGCATTCCGGAGCCGGATGAGGCGCAGCTGTGTGCAATGCTGCGCGCCTCCTGCAAGCGGCTGAACCGTTACGGCATCACCTCTTGCCAAAGCGACGACTACGAGACGTTCCCCGGTGTGCCGTACAAGACGGTGCAGAAGCTTTTGAGAACGCCGGGGCTGATGACGGTGCGCGTGAACGAGCAGGCACAGTTTACGAACGTAGAGGCGCTTTCTGAATATATCGAGAGCGGCGATGCGTATTTTGAAGACGATATGTTCCGCGCGGGACCGCTGAAGATCATCTCGGACGGGTCGCTCGGCGCACGCACAGCGTGTTTAAGCCGCCCGTATGCAGACGATGAGAACGCACGCGGCATTCCGCTATACACGAATGCGGAATTGAACGGGCTTATCTCTCTTGCGAACGAAAAGGGACTTTCCGTTGCGGTACACGCCATCGGCGACGGGGCGCTCGACAACGTATTGGACGCTTACGAAAAGGCGCTTCATGAGCACCCGCGCGACGACCACCGACATGGCATCGTGCACTGCCAGATTGTGCGGCGTGACCAGATTGAGCGCATGAAGGAATTAAAGCTGCGCGTGAATTTGCAGTCGATCTTCCTCGACTACGACACGCACATTGTGCGCGAGCGTGTGGGCGATGAATTGGCGAGCACAAGTTACCCGGCTAAGACGCTTTTGAACGCGCGCATTCCGTTCTCGAACGGCTCGGACGCGCCGGTGGAGGAGCCGAACGTGATGCGCGGCATGGAATGCGCGGTGACGCGGCGAAGCATTGGCTCAACGGACGCACCGTATCGCCCGGAGGAAGCGCTGACGGTACGGGAGGCCATCGACTCGTTTACAAAAAGCGGCGCGGTAGCATCATTTGAGGAAGGCAAAAAGGGCGAGATTGCAAACGGACAGCTTGCGGACTTTGTGGTGCTTTCCGAAGATCCGTTCAAGGCGGACGCCAACACGCTGCACCGTATTGAAGCCAAGGCGACGTATTTGGGCGGCAAATGCGTTTACAAAAAATAAAACGATGAAAATTCCGGGTAAGGCTTGTCTTTGCCCGGTTTTCGTTTATAATGGATAGGGCGCGTGTATTCGGTGCGCTGCTTATTTTTCTCAGGGGAGAACATCTATGGGTAAATTTACATTTCATCCGGTCAAATCGCTGCAGTCTGATCCGAAACTGCGCATGCTGTGCCTTTTCGGCATTGAGGGCTTTTTATTGCAGTATGCCGTTTCGCTTTACTCGCTGGCGAACAATTTGTATGCGACGAATCTTGGCGCGACGGACACGCAGATCGGCCTTGTGCAGATGGTGCCGAACATGGTGGCGGGCATCTGTATGATTCCGGTGGGATTCCTTGCGAACCGTACGAAGACGAGCCGCACGGTGCCGTTCATACTGGCGCTGTTTTTGAGCGCGGCGTATTTTGCTTACGGCTCTGTGCCGCTGTTCGGCGAGCACCGCATGACGGCATTTTTTGTGTTTCTCGGCATGACGGTGGGCGGCATTGCGCTGTATAACGCGCAGTGGCAGACATTCTTCGGTGACGCGGTGGAGCCGGGCCTGCGCAACAGCGTGTTCACGTTCCGCAGCCGGTGTCTGTTCTTTGTGGGCATTGTGGTGCCGCTTTTGTGCGGCAATGTCATGACGCTGATGCCGGACACCGAGGGAAAGCTCATTGTGCTGCGCATTTTCTTTTATATTGCAGGCGTATGCATGCTTTTGCAGGCGCTTGTGCTGCGCCGCATCCCCTGTCCGCCGCGCAAGGCGGAAGAAAAGCAGGAGATGGGACTGAAAATGTTCCCGGAAGCTTTGAACCAGATGGTACGCAGCAAGCCGTTCCGCGGCTTTTTCATCTGCATCATGCTGTTTTACCTTTCGTGGCACCTGGACTGGAGCCTTTGGTACATAGCGGAGACAAAATATGCCGGCATGAACGAAGCGCAGCTGAGCTTTTTTCAGGCTTTGTGTTCCATTTGCCAGATGATCTTCATCGGCTTTTTCTCGAAGCTGTGCCGCCGCAAATCCGAGCATTTTACAATCATTTTTGTATGCGCGGGCTTGCTGCTCTGCCCCATTACGGTGGCTTCTATGACGTTGCTGCCGCAAAGCGCGCGTATGCCGTATTTTATGATTCTGGCTCTCATCGGCAACATTCCGCAGGGTGCGACGAACATGTGCGTGGTACAGCTACTTTTGCAGGCGACGCCGAAAAAGAACCGCGCGCTTATCATCAGCATTTACACGCTGTTTGTGACGCTGAGTAACTCGCTTCTGCCGTTCTTCGGCGTTTCGGTCTACACGGCGCTCGGCGCGAACGACACGGCGATCTTCACGGTGAACGTGATCGAATCTGCGGCACGCTTTGGGGTGCTGATTATGATGATCCTTCGTTACCGCATGATGAAGCGCCGCGGTGACTTGTTCCGCCCGCTGTGTGAAGAGTAAGGAGAAACATATGGCTCTTGTTTTATACCATGTTGAAGACGCTGCGAAGGAAAAGCAGCTTTCCGCGCTGTGCAGAGAACTGCACCTGACGGCAAGACGGCTGACGAACGCCGACCGTGACCGCGCAGTTGCAGCGCTGTGCGGCGAGAAAGTGAATGCGAACGTGCAGAAAGCCCCGGCGGGCTACAAGCTGCCGGAGGTGCTGATTTTCTCCGGCTTTGCGAATGAGATGCTGGACGTGTTCCTTGCGGCGTACAAAAAAGCGGGTATCGCGCCCATTCCGCTGAAAGCCGTACACACGGAACACAACGACAAATGGAGCCTTTACGCACTGTGCGAGGAGCTGCGCCGCGAGCACGCCGCCATGCTGCTGCGCGGGAGTTTTGGAAAGTAAGGTTATTGATAATTTGAAGATGGAACGACCCCGAGGGTTTGAAACTCGGGGTCGTTTTTTATACAAAAAGCGCCCGCAGAAGATGACTCTGCGGGCGCTGGGTTTTAGTTTTCATTTAAGGGGTTGGGGCCGGCGCCTACGTCGTAGATCTGGATATAGAACTGCGAATTGGAGACGAGGAGCATATAGGCGGGGGCGTAGCTGCGGATGGGATAGAGCGTATCGTAGGCTTTGCGCACCTCGCCGTTTGCGAGCTGCTGTGCACCGAGACGGTAAGTCGCCTCCGTGACGCGGGAGGCGGCGTCGCCGTAATCGCCGGCGGCCTTGAACTCCGCGATGGCGTTTTCGTAATCGGCGTTGTTGTAATACTGCTCCGCTTTCAGCGCGTGGATGCGCAGAAGCTGCGTCGGGCAGTCTTCATATTCGCCAAGCTTTGCGAAAATTTCGGTCGCCTTGTCGTACTCGCCGTCTTCGACGAGCTTTAACGCCTGCGCGTAGTAGGCGGCGTCGATCTTCGGGAGAAGGTCTTTATCGGTGACATACTCAAAATAGGTAAGCGCTTTTTCTTCGTCGCCCTTTTCGTAGAATGCGATGCCTTTATCACAGAATGCGGCCTGCATTTTCTTATTCTGCTCCGCGTTGACTTCTTTAAAATGCGCGGCGGCAGACTTTAAGTTATCCGCTTCGAGGGCCTTCATGCCGAGCTCATAGTGACAGGTCTCGATTTTTTCGGCGGCATCCTTGTAATCCTTGAGGGGCTCAAGGAGATTTAACGCGTCTTCGTATGCGCCGCTTTCAAACGTCTTTACGGCACGGCGGTACTCGGCCTCGGTGATCCGATCTTTGCTGTCTTCGTAATCGCCGAGGGCGGTGAAGGCTTCGATGGCTTCTGCGAATTTCTCGTTTTCGAGCAGGTCGCAGGCTTTTTTATACTCTGCCTCCGTGATACGGGCGGCGCTGTCGCTGTATCCGTCGAGCGCCGTGAACGCGGTGATGGCTTCGTCATACTTGCCGGCTTCGAGCAAGGCGGCGGCATCGTTATAGTGGTTCTGCGGGATGATGTAGACGATGAGCACCACGACGAACGCGGCGATGAGGACGGCGAGCGGAATGGAAATAGACAGAAAAATTTTGCGGTGGAGCCGCTTTTTGCGGGCAGCTTCCTCAGCGGCAGCCTTTTCCTCTGCCGCTTTGCGGGCGGCAGCTTCGGCGGCGGCTTTTTCCTCTGCCGCTTTCTTTTCCGCGGCGATGCGGGCGGCCTCGGCCTTTTCAGCTTCAGCCTTGTTATAGGCTTCGAGGTTTTCTTTCAGCTTTTCTTCGTCTTCAAGCAGTGCGTGCTGGGGCCCGTACTCGGCACCGCAGGCGGCGCATTTTTCTTCATCTTTGTGGTTCACTTCGCCGCAGGCGCACATCCAGAGATCTTTATATTCCTGCGGGGCGAACTGCGCCGCAGCTTCTTTATCCTCTGCCATTTCGGTGAAATCGCGCTGATACTGTGCACGGAGGTCTTCGTCCTCCATGACGTCCGCGATTTTCGCCTGTTCGGGGAGATTTTCAAACAGCAGTGAGGCACTGCCGTTCCAGAACACGTCTTCGCCCTCGAACTGCACCTTCTTAATGGCGACGGAGAAGCTGTACGCGGCATCATCAACGTCGATCTCCTCGTCTGCGCCGAAGACCGCATCGCGGCCCAAAATAGGCACGAGATAGCGGCGGTCGCGCACGACGGCGAGCTCGTTTGTGGCTTTGTCGAAAATGTGGATATCGACATAAACGCTCGTCACGGCACGGGGGTCGATATTGCGGAATGCGAGACGCAGGAATGTGCGCGGGGAAGCCGCTTCTTCCTGCTCTGCGGGGAGAGTAGCTTCCGCAGTTTCGATCTCTTCCGCTTCGGCGGACACGGTGGACTCTTCACGGTACAGCGCGCCGCTTTGCAGCAAGACCGGGCAGGACTCTCTATATTGATTTTTCAGTTCAAAAAACGGCTCAAAATCGGCCATAGTTTCTTTCCGTCCTTTTTATCTGCTTATCGTCGAGGCCGTTGTGGCTTCGACGGTTTTCATACAATACATACTCAGTTTAATTATACCTGATTAGGGCGAAAAAGCAAGAAAAAAGTGTGTGGGTGGGAGAAAGTTTATGGGATCTCGGAGCAACGCCCAGAGCCGCCATTTGCAAATGGCGGAATACTTTTTGCCTAATCGAAGATCAGGAAAATAGAAAAACCGTCCAGTGGACGGTTTTTCGCAAGAAGCCCTATCAAGGGTTTCTTGAAAATGAGCTACGCGAGCCTTTTTAAATGTAACGTTGTATTTCTGTAACGTTGTATTTCTTACTTCAAGAACGGCAGCTTGCCGATGATGGCGGCGTCCTTTGCTTTGCCGCTGCATACCTGGAAGAAGCAGATGATGCGCACGACGAAGAGAATTGCAATGCAGACAGCGCCGGCAATCGGCACAATGAACGTGAAGGCAAGCACAGCGGAAACGATGAGCAGCAGGGTGCTGACGATGTCGAGCTTCAACGCCTGACGGGAATGGAACGCCGCGTATTTGCTCTGCGGTGCCGCAAGCAGTGCGATGATGATGCCGACGGTGCCGAGAATGTACGCTGCCATGGCGATGACCTTATTCTGGGAGACATCCTCCGGGTCGAACTCTGCGGTGTGATCTGCCGGGTCATACGCAGGCTGCTGGGGATAGACCGGCTGCTGGTATACGGGCTGCTGCGGGTAAACCGGCGGCTGGGGCTGCTGCTCGGGTGCCTGCGGCTGTGCTGCCGGCTGCTCCGGGATCCGGGTGGGCTGCGCCTGTGCCGCTACGGGCGCACCGCAAGCTGCGCAGAAGGTGCCGTTTTCGGGGATCTGTGCTCCGCATTTTTCACAAAAAGCCATAAATTTCTACCGTCCTTTCGCGCAGATACCCGCAGTCGACATGCCGCCGCTGTTTCGCCGCGCATTGATTTTTGTTATCTCCATTATAGCGAATTTGATTTCGGTTGTAAATGCTTGTCAGGAAATTTTAAGAAAACGTCAGCCGCTCTTCCTATGTTCTGTCTGCGGCTGCGAAAGCGCGTGAAGCATACGCATTTTTCCAAAATCAAGCCCGGCTTTTAAACTGCTGGGGTGAAAGGCCGGTTTGGGTTTTGAAGGCTTTGTAGAATGTGGAATAATCGGAAAAGCCGCACTCGCGGCCGGCTTCTACGGCAGGGATGCCTTCGCGCAGCATACGGCGGGCATGGGTGAGCCGAAGCGCCATGATGTAGGCGTACACGGTGGAATTGGTATATGCTTTAAAGTGGCGGTTTAAGTACGATTTGCTGACAAAGAACTCTGCGGCGATGTCTTCGAGCGTTAAAGGCTCGCTGAAATGCTCCGTGATATAGCGAATGACCTGCGGGATGACCTGTGTTTCATTGCGGTGCGTGGTATCGATAACGCCGTAGGAGCGGAAAATCGTCCACAGGTACAGCTCTACGGCGCCGGCGCAGAACTTAGGGTCGGTATCGTTTTTCTGCATATACAAGAGCTTTTTTAAGAGTGCCGTGACAAACACCGTTTCATCGCCGCGAAAAGGCACGCAGTATCCGTGCTCCCCCACCTTTTGCAGATTTTTTTGCAGGTCACCCGCGGGGCTGTCGATGCTTTGTAGGTACTGCGGGGTGATCCACAGCACCATGCGCTCGTAGGCGGCGTGCTCGTTTGCGATGACGGGGCGGTGCATTTTGCCGGCGGGAATAATGAGCAGATCGCCGGGACAAAGGTCGTAGACCTGATCTTCAATATAATACGTCACGCTGCCGTCCAAAAAGTAATAGAGCTCCAAAAAATCGTGCGCATGAAACTCCATGGTGCGAAAATAGGGGTCTCGATTGTGTGAAAGCTGAAAATCTTGTCGCAGCATTTCGTCATTTTTACCTGTTTCCACGTTTTTCACCCTCTTTCTTTGGAGAAATCATAGCACATTTTGCACCGATTTGCAATATATGTGCCGCAATATATCATTTATTTTGCAATTCATCGTGCTATACTTACAGTAGCAGCGGTGGGGAAACTTTGCCTTTTTCTGCCGCCCGAAAGGAGTTTATTCAGATGCGAAACGATCTGTTTTTGAAAAGCGATGTTGCTAAGAATTTATATGACGCGGTGCGCGACCTGCCGATCGTCGACTACCACTGCCATCTCTCGCCGAAGGAGATTTTGGAGGACAGGGAATTCCCGGATATTGCGCAGATCTGGCTGGGCGGCGACCACTACAAGTGGCGTTTGATGCGTGCCTGCGGCGTGCCGGAGGCGCTCATCACAGGCGACGCGGCGCCGCGTGAGAAGTTCCGCGCGTGGGCGGCGTGCCTCGAGACCGCGATGGGCAACCCGCTTTATGTGTGGTCACACATGGAGCTTTCGATGTTTTTCGGCATTGAAGACACACTGACAGCGGAAAGTGCGGACGATATTTTTGACCGCGCAAACGCGTATATCAGAGAACACCACCTCTCCCCGCGCAAACTGATGCTGCAAAGCCATGTGGAGCTTGTGGCGACAACGGACGACCCGGCAGATTCTTTGGAATACCACAAGGAAATTGCGAAGGAGAAGAACTTCCCGGTGCGCGTGGTGCCCTCGTTCCGCACGGACGCGGCGCTGAACATTTGCCGCGCGAACTATCGCGACTACGCCTTGCACCTCGGCGAGGTGTGCAGTTTTAGTGTGGAGACGCTCGACGACCTGAAAACGGCGCTTTCAAAGCGGCTTGATTTCTTCTGCGAGAACGGCTGCCGCGTGAGCGATATCGGCATTGAGGGCTTCCCGAAGAAAGACAAAAGCTGCGATGCCGCGGAGACGTTTAAAAAGGCGCTGAAGGGAAAGACAATCCCGGAAAACGAGTTCCGTAATTTTCTATTTGAAATGTATGTGTATTTGGCGCACGAATACAAGGCGCATAATGTGACGATGCAGCTGCACCTGAACGTAAAGCGCAACGCATGCACGCGGCTGTTTGAGGCCGTGGGTCCGGACGCCGGCGGCGATTGCGTGGGCGACCCGATCCCGGAGCACGAAGTTGCAGCGCTTTTGGACGCGATGGACCGCAGGGATTCTCTGCCGCACACGATTTTGTACACGCTGGAGCCTTCGATGTATATGGCGCTTGCGACGACGGCGGGCAGTTTTAAGGGCGTTGTGCCCGGCGCAGCGTGGTGGTTCTGTGACCACAAGCGCGGCATGGAGGAGCAGCTGAACATTATGGCGGAAACCGGCCACCTTGGGCAGTTTACCGGCATGCTGACGGACAGCCGCAGCTTCCTTTCCTATGCGCGCCACGATTATTTCCGCCGCGTGCTGTGCAACAGGGTGGCGGAAGAGCTTATGGACGGCACGTTCCTCAGCGAAAAGGCGGCGCTGAAGCTGCTGACCGACCTTTGCGTGGAAAATAGCCGCAAGTTATTCAGCGAATAAAAGTCACGTTATAATAAGGAGGAATTTCCTATGAATATTGTCATTACCGGCGCGGGCGGCGTGCTTTGCAGCGCTTTTTCCCGCGCGCTTGCCGCAGACGGGCACAAAATCGCACTGCTTGACCTCAACTTGGAGGCTGCGGAGCGCGAGGCGGAGGGTATCCGCAAGGCGGGCGGTGAGGCCATTGCCGTGCAGGCGAATGTGCTGGACAAAGAGAGCCTGAAAAAAGCGCATGACGTTGTGCTGGAAGAATTCGGCCCGTGCGAGGTGCTCATCAACGGTGCGGGCGGCAACAACCCGAAGGGCACCACGACGAGCGAGTATTTCAGCAAAGAAGATATGCTGGACGAAAACGCGCGGTCGTTCTTTGACCTTGACCAGGACGGCGTTTCGTTCGTGTTCAACCTGAACTTTCTCGGCACGCTGCTGACGACGCAGGCATTTGCGACCGACATGCTGGAAACAGGCGGCTGCATTGTGAATATCTCCTCGATGAACGCGTTTACGCCACTGACGAAGATCCCGGCGTACAGCGGTGCCAAGGCAGCGGTCTCGAACTTCACGCAGTGGCTGGCGGTACACTTTGCAAACTGCAACATCCGCGTGAACGCCATTGCGCCGGGCTTCTTTGCAACGAATCAGAACCGCACCTTGCTCTTTAACGAGGACGGCAGCCTGACCCCGCGCAGTCACAAAATCATCTCGCAGACCCCGATGGGCCGCTTCGGCAAGCCTGAGGAGCTGCTCGGCACACTGCGCTTCCTCATCGACAATGACGCGTCCGGTTTTGTGACCGGCATCACAATCCCGGTGGACGGCGGTTTCTCCGCGTACTCCGGCGTATAATCTGACTTTTGGGAGGAATTTTTCATGATCATCGGCGCACAGGGCTTCACCATCCGCGACTATGCGCAGAACGAAGCCGACTTTAGAGAGACGGCGAAAAAGCTGCACGACATCGGCTACAAGACTTTGCAGGTCTCTGCGTTTGGCGACATTGACCCGCATATCATCCGCGAGATTTGCGATGAAAACGGGCTTTCCATCATCATTACGCATACGAACCCGCAGCTCATTCTGGAGAACACCGAAAAGGTGATTGAGAACCACCGCATTTTCGGTACGAACCACGTGGGCATCGGCATGATGCCGCAGAAATACACGGGCTCGCTGGAAGGTATGCGCGCGTTTTTGAAGGATTTCGGCCCCGCTGCCGACAAGCTGCACGACGCGGGCATGAAGCTGCATTACCACAACCACGGCTTTGAATACGAGAAATTTGACGGCAAGTGCCTCATCGACCACATGGCGGAGGAGACCGACCCGGCAAAATGGGGCTTTATTCTGGACGTTTATTGGACGCAGTACGGTGGGCGCTCGCCACAGGTACAGATTGAAAAAATGGCGGGACGCATTGACGTCATCCACTTTAAGGACATGAAGATGCACGGCCACGAGCAGCGCTTTGCAGCCGTGATGGACGGCAACATGGACTTTAAGTCCATCATTGAGGCGTGCGAGAAGACAGGCATTCAATATGCAATGATCGAACAGGACAATTGCTACGACCGCAACCCGTTTGACGAGCTGAAGCTGAGCGCCGAAAACCTGCTTCGTGCCGGCTGCACGTTCTAAGGAGGGCATATGACACAGTTTACACTTTCCGCGTTTGCAGACGAAGCCTCGCCGGAGTTTGACCGGCAGATTGCGGCGCTGCACCGCAAGCATATTTCACTGATGGAAATCCGCGGCGTGGACGGCAAGGGCATTTTAGACCTGACGGACGAGGAGCTTGATGTTGTTGAAAAGAAGCTTGCAGCGGGCAATATCGGCATTTCCGCCATCGGCTCGCCCATCGGCAAGATCGGCATTGAGGACGACTTTGCACCGCACTTCGAGAAATTCAAGCGCGCTGTGGAGATTGCGAAAAAGCTGCACACCACGCGCATTCGTATGTTCAGCTTCTATATTCCGGAGGGCAAAAATCCGGAGATTTATCACGATACCGTGATCGAGCGAATACAGAAAATGGTGGACTACGGCGAAGCAAATGGCGTACACTGCTGCCACGAGAATGAGAAGGGCATTTACGGCGACACGCTCAAGCGCGTGGAGAAGCTGCACAAAGCCATTCCGGCGCTGCGGTGCGTATTTGACCCCGCAAACTACATTCAGTGCGGCGATGACCCGGCGGTGAACTTTAAGGCGCTCGCACCGATCATCGACTATATGCACATCAAAGACGCGCTGTTCAAGGACGGCAGCGTGGTGCCTGCGGGTGAGGGAGACGGCTCTGTGCCGAGTATTTTAAAAACGTTGGCGGAAACGGGTAAGCCGTACATGCTGACGTTGGAGCCGCATTTGTACGATTTCAGCGGCTTGCAAAACTTGCAGGGCGAGGACGTTCTGCATAAGCACGTATATAAAGACGCGGACGAAGCGTTTGATGTGGCTTCCGACGCGCTGCACGATATTTTGAAAACCATCGAATAACAGAAAGAAGGTAATTTTATGAGCGAAACAGTAAAGGTCGGCATTGTCGGCATCGGCAACATGGGTTCGGCGCACGCAAAGAGCATTTTCTCCGGTAATATCAAGGGTATGGAGCTTGCCGCCGTGTGCGATATTGCGGAATCGAAGCGCCTTTGGGCGGACGAAAATCTGCCCGGCGTACCGTGCTATGAAGACTACAAGGAAATGATTGACAGCGGTGTGTGTGACACGGTGATCGTGGCGACACCGCATTACTTCCACTCCCCCATTGCGATCTATGCTTTTGAAAAGGGCAAGAACGTGCTGACGGAGAAGCCTGCCGGCGTTTACACGAAGCAGGTAGAGGAAATGAATGCGGCCGCGAAAAAATCCGGCAAGGTGTTCGGCATCATGTACAATCAGCGCACGAACCCGAAGTTCCAGAAAATGCGCGAGATTGTGCAGAGCGGCGAGCTGGGCGAACTGAAACGCTGCATTTGGATCATTACGAACTGGTACCGCACGCAGGCATACTACGACAGCGGCACGTGGCGTGCGACGTGGGCAGGCGAAGGCGGCGGCGTGCTGCTGAACCAGTGCCCGCATCAGCTTGATTTGTGGCAGTGGATCTTCGGCATGCCGAACCGCGTAATGGGCCACTGCAAGTACGGCCATTGGCACAACATTGAGGTTGAGGACGAAGTGACGGCTTACGCCGAGTACCCGAACGGTGCGACGGGCGCGTTCATCACCACGACGGGTGAGTGCCCGGGCACGAACCGTTTGGAGATTACAGGCGACAAAGGCAAGCTTGTTTGGGAAGAAGGCAAGCTGACCTGGTGGAAGCTCGCCGTGCCGGAGCGCGAATTCTGCGTGACGTGCAAAGAGGGCTTTGCGCAGCCCGAAATGACCGTGACCGAAGTGGAAACGGACAACATTGAGCTTGGGCATAACGGCATTCTGCAGAACTTCACAAACGCTATTCTGTACGGCGAAGAGCTGCTGGCGCCGGGCTATGAGGGCATTAACGGCCTGAATATCTCGAACGCCATTCACCTTTCCGACTGGACGGGCAAGCCGCAAGCTGTGCCGGTGGACGGCGAGCTGTTCCTGAAATATTTAAACGAGCGAAGAGCGACCTCCCACGTGAAGGAAGAGAAAGAAGACAGCGGCAAGATTGCAGACCTTTCCGGCACGTATAACGACCGCTGGAAGGTAAGATAAGCCGAACGACTTGTCGTTCAGCTATGGTGATGAAAAAGCACGCAGATTGAATTTGTCTGCGTGCTTTTGTTTTGAATGTGGGATTTCCGTACAGCTTAAAATTATCCGTGCATAAAAAACAATATGCAAAAGCGCCGCTTCCGGGATGAACCGAAAGCGGCGCTTTCTATGCGTTAAATCTTACGATTTAAGTTTTGATTAAGCCTTGGTGCGCTCTTCGAGGCCGTTGAGCTCGTCTCTGAGCTCCTGCGGGAGCTTGTCGCCGAACTTCTTGTAGAATTCCTCTACGCCGGCAGCTTCCTTAGCCCACTTAGCGTTATCAACCTTGAGGATGCAAGCGAGCTTCTCCTCATCGAAGTCCTTAAGACCTTCGAGGTTGATGTCTTCCGGCTTCGGAACGTAGCCGATTGCCGTCTCAACAGCGTCAACTTCGTTATCGCAGCGCTTGAGGATCCACTCGAGAACACGGAGGTTGTCACCGAAGCCCGGCCAAATGAAGTGGCCGTCTTCGTCGACACGGAACCAGTTGACGTTGAAGATCTTCGGAGCCTTGTCGCCGAGCATCTCGCCCATTTCGATCCAGTGCTTGAAGTAGTCGCCCATGTTGTAGCCGCAGAACGGGAGCATAGCCATCGGGTCACGACGGACAACGCCGACTGCACCTGCAGCAGCTGCGGTGGTCTCGGAGCCGGTGATGGAACCGATGAAGACACCGTTGTTCCAGCTTCTGGACTGGTAAACCAGCGGAACCGTATCCGGACGGCGGCCGCCGAAGACGATAGCGGAGACCGGAACACCCTGCGGGTTCTCAAACTCGCTGGAGAGGCACGGGCAGTTAGCGGTAGGAGCGGTGAAGCGGCTGTTCGGATGAGCCAGCTTGTTGCCAGCAGCAATATACTCGGGGCCGTTTACCTTAGCGCCCTTCCACTCTTCTGCGTTGACCGGCGGGTTCTTGTCGAGGCTCTCCCACCAAACGGTGTTGTCATCGAGGTTACGCGCAACGTTGGTGAAGATGGCGCCCTTCTGGGTGGAGATAAGAGCGTTCGGGTTGGACTTCATGTTCGTGCCGGGAGCGACGCCGAAGAAGCCGTTTTCCGGGTTGATGGCATACAGTCTGCCATCCGGGCCCTTGCGCATCCAAGCGATGTCGTCGCCGACGGTCCAAACCTTGTAGCCCTTTGCACGGTAGCCTTCCGGCGGAATCATCATAGCCAGGTTGGTCTTGCCGCAAGCAGACGGGAATGCAGCGCAAACATACTTAACCTCGCCCTTCGGGTTCTCAACGCCGAGGATGAGCATGTGCTCTGCCATCCAGCCTTCGTTCTTAGCCTGATAGGAAGCGATACGCAGAGCGAAGCACTTCTTGCCGAGCAGAACGTTGCCGCCGTAAGCGGAGTTTACGGAGATGATGGTGTTGTCTTCCGGGAACTGGCAGATCCAGCGCTTCTCCGGGTCAACGTCGCACTTGCAGTGCAGACCGCGAACCCAGTCGTTGCTGTCGCCGAGAACGTCCATGACCTTCTGACCGACTCTGGTCATGATGGACATGTTGAGAACAACATAGATGGAGTCTGTCAGCTCAACGCCGATCTTAGCGAGCGGGGAACCGACCGGGCCCATGGAGTACGGGATAACGTACATGGTACGGCCCTTGTAGCTGCCACGAGCAATATCGTACAGCATCTTGTATGCTTCCTGCGGCTCTTTCCAATGGTTGGTCGGGCCTGCGTCCTCTTCTTTTCTGGAGCAGATGAGGGTTCTGTCCTCAACACGGGCAACATCATTCGGAGCTGTTCTGTGATAGTAGCAGCCCGGGAGCTTTTCCTGATTCAGCTTGATCATTTCGCCGGACTCAACTGCTTCCTTGCGGAGCTCTTCGAGCTGCTCTTCGGAGCCGTCGATCCAAACAACCTGATCCGGATTGACAAGAGCTTTCATCTCGTCGATCCAAGCAAGAATTGTCTTGTTGTTAGTCATTGTTATTTCTCCTTTCGCCAAAAAGGCAAATAAAATGTAAAATAACCCATTTGTCTTTATTCTACCACAAGTTCCCCGCATAATCAATTACAAAATCATGAATTACCCCCATCTTTTTTCGATATAGCGGTATTGATTTAGCGCATATCAGAGGAAATTTGCGGAGTTTTTTAATAATCGAGCTGTAAAAGCGTTACGCGTCCGTTTCGGCGGGTGGCGTTCATATCGATAAGGCGCTGATTTTCGCTGCCGCGAAAGAGCAGCTCAAGATTGCGCTGCTGTTCGATATACGGCCCGTCCACCAGAACGTCGCACGCGTTTAAAAGCGCGTCCACATCGGGGTTGTGCATAGAAACAAGCTGCTCATACGTCCAGCCGGAATAGGCGGTGACGTCTTTATGCAGGGCGTGCACCTGCTTTGCGAGCGCTAAAAGCGGCTTTGGCTGGCAAAACGGCTCACCGCCCGAAAACGTGATGCCGCGCAGCAGCGGATTTTTTTTGAACATGTCAAAGATGACATCGGTGTCTTCCACCCTGCCGCCCGCAAAATCATGCGTTTGGGGGTTATGGCAGCCGGGACAATGGTGCGGACAGCCCTGTGTGAACACGGTGAGGCGGATGCCGCGCCCGTCCACGATGGAATCGTTCACGATGCCGGAAATGCGGATTTCCATTTTGCCGTGCCTTACAGGCTGTGCTTTACGCGGTCGTGTTCTTCGGCGCGTTTGGCGTCGTTCCAGCGGTCGGTGGTGCCGACAAGGTAGCCTGTGATGCGGCGGATGCGGTCGAACCCGCGGCCTTCGCCGACGATGATGGTTTTTGTATTTTTCTGCGTTTTGGGTGACATGATAACTGCCTCGATTCTTTTTATAAATACATTTTTACATTCATTTCAATTTTTCTAAAGGCGGCGGATGCCGCCTTTTAGGTAGTTCTTGGGCTGATTTCGCGCAGCGAAATTGATGATTTTCAATCATCAAAAGCACAAAACCATAGCTGAACGACTTGTCGTTCAGGTTAAACCCATGTGTTGCCGTTTTTGCTTTTATGAACTTGCGGTGCAAGTTCATTGGGAGACCCCCTAATTGGGTCTCCCACACTTCAACAGTCCACCGGACTGTTGAAGTTCCCGTCCTGATTTTTGGTAGGCAAAAGGGTTTCGCCATTTGCGAATGGCGACTCGGGGCTTCGCCCCAAGACCCCACCGCCTTTGAAAAGGCGGGCGAAACTTTTAATCACCGTTGAGGGTAACTTTGCTCTATCTAATCAAATGCGAATAATCCGGGACGTCGTGGTAGCGCTTTTTCAGCTCCAGAAGCCTTTCGAGCGGAACGCCTTCGCCCTCTCTTCTGCCGCACCTCGGGCACACCTCATCGATGATGCCGTTATACCCGCACACAGGGTCTCTGTCTACGGGGTGGTTGACCGAGCCATAGCCGATGCCCATTTCTTTCATGCAGCGCACGATGCTTTCAAATGCGTCGATGTTTTTGCACGTATCGCCGTCGAGCTCCACGTAGCTGATATGCCCCGCATTCGTGAGCGCGTGAAACGGCGCTTCTCTGCGAATCTTTTCATAGGCGCTGATGGGGTAATACACCGGCACGTGAAACGAGTTTGTGTAATACTCTCTGTCCGTAACGCCGGGAATTTTGCCGTATTTCTTTTGGTCTATGCGCACAAAGCGGCCGGAAAGCCCCTCTGCGGGCGTTGCGAGCAAGGTGAAGTTGAGGCCGGTCTCACGGCTTTTTTCGTCCATTTTCTCCCGCATATGGGAGATAATCTCAAGCCCCAGCTTCCAGCTTTCTTCGCTTTCGCCGTGGTGCTTACCGGTGAGGGCTTTTAAGGTCTCGGCAAGGCCGATGAAGCCAACACTTAAGGTGCCGTGCTTTAAGACTTCGGCGACGGAATCGTTGCGGTCGAGCTTTTCGGAATCGATCCACACGCCCTGCCCCATGAGGAACGGATAATTATACACCTTTTTGCTGCACTGGATTTTGAAGCGGTGCAGAAGCTGTTCTTCCACGAGCGCGATTTTTTCATCGAGCAGCTTATAGAACGTTTTCATATCGCCCTTCGCTTCAATGCCGATGCGCGGCAGGTTGATGGAGGTGAAACTCAAATTGCCTCTGCCGCAGGTGACTTCCTTTGTGTTATCGAATACATTGCCCATGACGCGCGTACGGCAGCCCATGTACGCCACCTCGGTGTTATAATCGCCGGGTTTATAGTATTGCAGGTTGAACGGGGCGTCCAAAAAACTGAAATTCGGGAACAGGCGCTTGGCGGAGCAGCGCAGCGCGTGGCGGAACAGGTCATAGTTCGGGTCGCCCTCATTGTAGTTGACGCCCTCCTTGACTTTGAAAATTTGGACCGGGAAAATGGGTGTTTCGCCGTCGCCGAGCCCCGCTTCCGTAGCGCGGAGCAGGTTGTGCACGGCCATTCTGCCCTCCGGCGAGGTATCCGTGCCGTAGTTTAAGGAGCTAAACGGTACCTGTGCGCCGGCGCGGGAATTCATGGTGTTTAAATTGTGGACGAGCGCTTCCATGGCCTGATACGTGGCAGCATCCGTCTCTTTGTAGGCGGTCTTTGCGGCGTATTCCGCGGCGGCGCGGGCAGCGTCGCCCGTGATGATCTGGAAGCCGTTTTCTGCTTGATGGCGCGGCAGAAACGCGCGCAGCTTTTCGGCGTAAGCTTCTGCGGTGTGCATTGTGACATCGGTGCCGAGCGCTTCTTTGATGGCAGCCGTCAGCGCGGCGGCATCGGAGGCGCTCATATCAAACCGCACCTCAATATACTGCGCAAGCGCACGGAAATACTGCTTGCGGTATGTTTTCTTCACGCCCTCCGCCATAGCGTAGTCGAAATTCGGCACGCTTTGGCCGCCGTGCATCTCGTTTTGGTTTGCCTGAATGGCGATGCACGCGAGCGCGGCGTAGCTGCGGATGTCGTTCGGCTCTCTCAAATAGCCGTGGCCTGTGGAAAATCCGTCTTGAAACAGCTTTAAAAGGTCAATCTGACAGCATGTTTCGGTGAGGGCGTAAAAGTCTTTATCGTGAATGTGGATGTCGCCGCTCGCGTGTGCTTCGGCAATCTCCGGCGGGATGACATATTTATCGTAAAACGCCTTGGCGCTTTCGGAGCCGTATTTCAGCATGGTGCCCATGGCGGTATCGGCGTTGATATTCGCGTTTTCGCGCTTTAAGTCATCCTCTTCGGACGGGCGGAACGTGAGGTTTTCAAAAATCTTCACGAGCTCGTCGTCCATTTCGCGCAGGTGCTCGTGCTCCGTGCGATAATTGATGTAAGCGTTCGCCGTTTTGGCGTAATCGGCGGCAAGAAGCTTTTCCTCCACCACGTTTTGAATTTCCTGCGCCGTGGGTGTACCCGGCAGCTTTTCAAGCGCCGTGAGCACCTCTTCGGTCAATTCGTTCAGATCGGCGTCGCTCATACGCTCTGCGGCGATCCTGGTATTGGCCTTAAAAATGGCGCTTTTGATTTTCCGCGCATCGAACGACACCTTGTCCCCGCTGCGCTTGACAATATATCGAATCATACGTTTAACTTCCCTTTCCGTTTCTCCCCTGCGGCAAAGCCTAAAAGCCTTCGCTTTGCGCTTTCTGTACTTTCGATTATAGGCGCTTTTCCTATACATGTCAAGGGCATATTTAGTGTCAAAACCACTATATATAGTATTAGGTTTACATAATAATAACAAAATATACCGCGCGTCATAGAAGCGGTTTTTTCCATAACGCGCGGTATAACTTGTGATTTCATGGCGTTTTTTCACGGTTTTCGGGGCACATTTCGGCGCGGTTGTACACCGTCTATACCCGTTTATAAGCCCTATGCACGCCATACGGCGGTTGACAAAATAAAACGCGTTTTTTCACGAAATTTTTTGCCGGCTTTTTTAGTTGACGACAGCGCCGAGCAGTCCTGCGAGATACACCGCGCCCTCCAAATCGATCTTTGTTTTCTGCATTTTTGCAAAGCGGATATCGGTGCGCGAAAATTTGGCACGGCGCAGGTCGCATTCTTTCAGCTGCGCATTGCGGAACACGGTCTCCGTAAGGTCGCAGCCGGAAAGATCGGCTTTTTCGAGGTCCGCTTCCGCAAAGCTTGTACCGCGCAGACTGATGCCGGAAAAGTCCTGCTTTTTGAGCGGACAATGATCGAGCACACAGTATTCGAGTGTGCCGCCGCGCACGGCCCAACCGGTGAGGTCTGCGCCCGCAAAGGAGCAGCCCGAGACACGGCAATTCTCAAACGCGGTGACAAACAGGCTTGCGCCCGAAAACGTGCAGTTTTCAAACGAACAGCCGCGCGCCAAAACGTCGTTTAAGCGAGAAAAATCGAACGCACACGCAGAAAAGCGGCATTTTTCAAGCAAAGCGCCGGAAAACATCGCGCCGCGCAGGTCGCAATTTTCAAACGTATAGCCGCGCAGCTCGGCGTCCGTGAAATCGGTATCGCCGAACCGCGCGTTTTTATACGTGTTCTGTTCTAAAGAGAACATTACTCTTCTTCCGTCACGGCGATGTGCAGCTCTTTGAGCTGTGCCTCGGTGACTTTGGACGGTGCGTCCATCATGACATCCTGTGCGCTCTTGTTCATCGGGAACGCGATGACCTCGCGGATGGATTCTTCGCCGGAGAGCAGCATAACCATGCGGTCTACGCCCGGGGCGATGCCGGCGTGCGGCGGCGCTCCGTAGCAGAATGCGTTGTACATGGCCGGGAACTTCGCCTTTACATCGTCTTCGCCGAGGCGTACCATCTCGAACGCCTTAACCATGATCTCCGGGTCATGGTTACGCACAGCACCGGAGGAGAGCTCTACGCCGTTGCAAACGAGGTCGTACTGGTCTGCCAGAATGTCGAGCGGGTCAATCTCGCCGCGCTCGGCCTTAAGCAGCGTTTCCATACCGCCGGAGGGCATGGAGAACGGGTTGTGGCAGAACTCCAGCTCGCCGGATTCCTCGCCGATCTCGTACATTGGGAAATCGACGATCCAGCAGAACTCGTAGCGCTCTTTATCCATGTGGCCCTCGCACGCCGCGCCGAGCATACGACGCATGACGCCTGCGGTCTTCTGGGCCTCCTCACGCTTGCCTGCGGAGAGGAACACGAGCGTATTCGGCTCGAGAGACAGCGCGGATTTGACGGCTTCCACGGTCTTTTCATCCGCATTGATAAACTTTGCGATGCCGCCGGCAATGGCGCCGGATTCATCGACCTTGAACCAGTACGGCTTCTGGCCGGCCTGCACCTCTACGTCTGCGCAGAGCTTATCGACCGCCTTGCGGGCAAGCTTGCAGTTTGAAACCGGGACAGCCTTGACGATATTGTTTTCAAACGGGCCGAAGCCGCAGTTTTGCAGAATGTCCGTAACGTCCTTGACGCGCAGGTCGATGCGCAGGTCCGGCTTATCGGAGCCGAACTCCTCCATGGCCTGACGGTACGGGATGCGGGCAAACGGTGCGGAGGACGCGATGTTATACGTGCCGTACTTTGCAAAAATCGGCGGGAGAACGTCTTCGATGACGGCAAAAACGTCTTCCTGCGAGGCAAACGCCATTTCCATATCCATCTGGTAGAATTCGCCCGGAGAACGGTCGCCGCGCGCATCCTCGTCGCGGAAGCACGGTGCAATCTGGAAGTAGCGGTCAAAGCCCGCGGTCATGAGGAGCTGCTTAAATTGCTGCGGTGCCTGCGGCAGGGCGTAGAACTTGCCCGGGTGCTTACGCGCCGGGACGAGGTAATCGCGCGCGCCCTCCGGCGAAGAAGCCGTGAGGATCGGCGTGGTGATCTCTAAAAAGCCGTGCTCCGTCATAGCGGTGCGCAAAGCGGAAACAACGTTGCAGCGCAGGATGATGTTGGCTTTCACTTCCGGATTACGCAGGTCGAGATAGCGGTATTTTAAACGCTGGCTCTCGTCCGCTTCGCGGGAGTGGTTGATCTCGAACGGCAGCTCGTTATAACGGCAGCGGCCGAGCACGGTGATCTCCGTCGGCGCGATCTCGATGTCGCCGGTGGGGAGCTTCGGGTTTTTGCTGGTGCGCTCGCGCACGATGCCCGTAACGGAAATCGTGGATTCCTTATTGAGGGGCTTTACAATGTTCATCATCTCTTCGTTTTCGATGACGACCTGCGTGGTGCCGTAGAAATCGCGCAGCACCAAAAACGCAAAGTTATTGCCGACTTCGCGGATGTTTTCCATCCAGCCGACCAGTGTGACGGTCTCGCCTGCGTTTGCAAGGCGGAGTTCGCCGCAGGTATGGGTTCTCGATTGTGTCATGATTGATTTCCTCTTTCGTTAGTGTGACCGGTTAAAATGTGATGGGCATGGCGTCTTCCTGTTCGGTGACGGCCGTGATGTACGTATCAACAAAGTCATCGTTAAGGGAGATCTTCTTCTTTTCGCCCGTCTTCATGTTTTTAAGCACGGCTTCGCCGTTTGCGATCTCATCGTCGCCGAGGACGATGCTGTACTGCGCGCCGATTTTGTCGGCGTATTTCATCTGAGCTTTCAGACCGCGTGCACACAGGTCGCAGTCTGCCGCGATGCCGCAGCTGTGCATTTTTTCGGTGAGCTGAAACGCCTTCATCTGCGCCGCTTCGCCCAAAGACGCAATGTAGACCTCGCACTTTGAGTCATTTCCGAAGTCTGCGCCCATCTCGTTCATCGCCATCAGGATACGGTCAAGACCGAGACCGAAGCCGAGCGCCGGTGTGGGCTTGCCGCCGACTTCTTCCACAAGGCCGTCGTAGCGTCCGCCGCCGCCGAGCGCAAAGCCGAAGCGCTTCGAAGGAAACTCAAACACGGTGCGGGTGTAGTAATCGAGGCCGCGGACGAGGCCGGGATCGATGGAAAACGGAATATCGATAGATTTCAGCAGCATCTGTACCTTTTCAAAGTGCGCACGGCAGTCGTCGCAGAGATAATCCGTGATTTTCGGCGCGCCCTTGGCAATCTCGCCGCAAACGGGGCTTTTGCAGTCCAGAATGCGCATGGGGTTGCGCTCCAAGCGGGAATTGCAGGTCTCGCAGAGCTGATCCTTATAGCCTTCAAAATACGTTCTCAGCGCCTTTCTGTACTCCGCACGGCAGGTGGGGCAGCCGATGGAGTTGATGGAGACCTCAATGTCATCGGCAAGGCCGAGACGATTGAAAATGGACATAGCCATAGCGATGACCTGTGCGTCCGCCGCCGGTTCTGCGGTGCCGAACATCTCCACGCCGAACTGGTGCAGCTCACGCAGACGGCCCGCCTGCGGCTTTTCGTAGCGGTAGCAGGAGGTCTTATAGTAGAGCTTTACCGGGTAACCGCCGTTATACAGGCCGTTTTCCAGCATGGCGCGCACAGCGCCCGCCGTGCCCTCCGGGCGCAGCGTAATGGAGCGGCCGCCCTTATCTTCAAACGTGTACATCTGCTTTTCCACCACGTCGGTGGTGTCGCCGACGGAGCGCAGGAAAAGCTCGGTGTGCTCAAACACCGGGGTGCGGATCTCGGAAAAGCCGTTCAGTTCCGCTTCATCCGTCATAACGGCTTCCACAAGCGACCATTTTTCGGATTCACCCGGAATGATATCCACGGTGCCCTTAGGCGCTTTTGTGATCAATTCCATAAAATATCCCTCTCATTCATGAAAAATAAAAAAACCCTTACCCAAAACGGATAAGGGACGAAACAGGTTCGTGGTGCCACCCTTTTTCGGGAGAAAAAGCGAAAGCTTCCCCTCCCCTTTCTTTCCTTAACGCGGAAAACGCACTTTCGTGCGGCTCACGGGTGTCTTTCTCTGCCGGATGCACGCGCCGCTCTCAGCATTTGCGGCGCTCTCTGTTTTGTGCCCCATAGCAGATACTCTTCCCGGTCAATGCCGGTGTATTTTCAAAGCATACGCTTTGGTTTTAAATTTACAGCTTTACAATCTCGCGCCAATCGAGGTCGCCGCGCTCGAGACCATGGATGAGCACCTCTGCCGTTGCGATGTTCGTCGCCACGGGAATGTTATTCAGGTCGCAGAGACGGAGCAGGTTTTTATCGTGCGGCTCCAGTGCCTGCTTCTGCATGGGGTCGCGGAAGTACAGCAAAAGGTCGATCTCGTTGCAGGAGATACGCGCCGCAATCTGCTGATCGCCGCCCTGTGGGCCGCTTAAAAAGCGGTGGACCGAAAGACCGGTTGCTTCCTCTACAAGCTTACCGGTGGTGCCGGTCGCACAGAGATTATGCCGGCTCAGGATGCCGCAGTAAGCGATGCAGAACTGTACCATAAGCTCTTTTTTTGCGTCATGCGCCGTAAGCGCGATATTCATGAAAATTCCTCCCTGTTTATAATCATTCGGCCCCTATCCCAAATGTCACAACGATAAGGGAACCGAAACACCGTTCATGCGTGCCGCTATGCGGGAAAGCGCCGTCATGCCGGGCAGGTCATCCGCCGGCACGCAGCCACGCTGAAAAGCAGCCGTCATTTGTCTATCTTCGGGTACGATGCCGATGAGCCGCACGCCGCTTTGGTCGATGACGTCATCGAGGTCGCGCAGGCCGCCGGCGTCTTCCCGCCCGGCGGAAAGGCTGCCGAAATATTCGGCGTTAAAGCGATTGATGACGAGCCGCTGCTGCGGTACCTCAAGCTCTGTTAAAAGCCTGCGCACGATGGACGCATCGCGGATACACACGGGGTCCGAGTTGCACACAATAAGCGCGCAGTCCGCCGCCGCTGCCGCCGCGCGGAAGCCACGCCCCACGCCCGCGGGAGAATCAAGGATCACGCGGTCAAAATAGCGCTTTAAAAGCGGAACGAGTCTAAGCATGACGCGTTCCGGCACAAGATCTTCGCCGCTTGCCGGGGCAGGCATTAAAGACACGCCGGGCATGGTCACGCACGGGTAAATCGCATCCGCAGGCGCGCAGCGCCCTGCCACAACGTCCGAACTGTCAAACACGAGCGCTTCCTCTGTGCCGGTCATACGGTCCAGACTGCGCAGGCCCGCGTCACAATCCAAAAGCAGAACGCGTTCGCCGCCCGCCGCAAACTGAGAAGCCAGCCCAAGCGAAACGGTGGATTTTCCCACGCCGCCTTTTCCCGATGTGACAACAATAGCAGTACCCATAGATAATACCTCATTAAACATAATAACACAAAAATGCACGGTAGTCAAAAGTAAAAATGGCTATACCGCAATTTTATCACAGCGAGACAAAAACACGGCGGCTTTTTTGTCGAAGCAGACAAATATCCTCCCTAAGCACGCGTCATTCCGCACCCTCTGTTACCGTGGTTTCTGCGTTTTTTGCCTCCTTTTGGAGCGTTTCGGCAAAATAAGCTTCAAAAACGGCCTTTGCCGTCTCTTTTGCGGCATCGCCCTTGCCACCGTATTCGATGACGACCGCCACGGCAATCTCCGGGTTCTCGTACGGCGCAAAGCCGATGAACGTCAGGTTATCGGAATGGTCGGCGTTTTCTGCCGTGCCGGTCTTGCCCGCAACGGCAATGCCGAAATCCGAAAAGGTCGAGGCCGCCGTGCCCTCTGTGCACACCTGCCGCATGCCCTCGCGCACGACCTTGAAATATCCGTCTTCAATCTCCGCTTTTAACACGACCTCCGGCTCTGCGGTCTCTTTTTCCACCGCGCGGTCGTAGTCCGTGACTTTATTTAAGAAATGCGTTTTGTAGCGCGTGCCGCCGTTTGCGATCATGGCGCAGTATTCCGCAAGCTCGATTGGCGTGAACATATCGTCGCACTGGCCGATGGCTGCCTGAATGGTGAGGCCGTCATACCAATTTGCGCCGTGGCGCTCCGTATACGTTTTGGGGTCGGACATGATGCCCGCAGTCTCGTTCAATTCACACCCGGTCTTTTCGCCGAGAGCGAACAGCTCTGCATACGTGTGCATTTTGTGAATGGTCAGCATGCGGCCCACGTCAAAGAAAAACGCGTTACAGGAGTTGCGGATGGCGCCGTACACATCCACCTCGCCGTGCACGCCGAGGCAGCCCGGTTCGTAATCCGGCGCATAATAGTGGTACGCGCCGTCGCAGTTCACGGGGTGAGAGGTCGGCGTGATGACGCCTTCCTCCAGCGCCGCCAAGGCGACAAGGGGCTTAAAAACGGAACCCGGCGTAAAGATGCCGTTTAATGCGCGGTTGAAAAGCGGCTGGCTTTCGTCCGCATAAAGCTGCGTCAAATACGCATCGTCCGTATTGTACTTTTCAAGGTCGAAATTCGGGTAGGTCGCGCTGGCGATGATGCCGCCGGTGTTCACGTCCAAGGCGACAACCGCACCGGCCTCGCAGTCTTCGGTCGGCTTCGCTTCAATCTGCTCGGCGAGCGCGTTTACGGCCGCGCGCTGCACATTGCTGTCTATGGTAAGCCACACGGAGTCGCCCGCTTCCGGCGGCTCCGTCACGGTGGTGGAGGTCACTTTGCCGGTAGCATCCGTTGTGACGCTCTCTTTGCCGTTTTTGCCGCGCAGGGTAGACTCGAACACGCTCTCAATGCCGCTTTGGCCGACGGTATCCGTATAGGAATAGCCGGAAACGTTTGAGGCGGAATACGTGTTGCCCGCTTCCTCGGCGGCATCGTACTGCTCCTGCGAAATGGCACCCAGCGTGCCGACGATATGCGGGGCCAAATCGCCCTCCGGGTATTCGCGCGTCTGCTCCACCTGCGTTTCAATACCCGGCAAATCTACGCTGCGCTCACTTAAGAGCTCCACCGTTTCGATGGAAATATCTTTTGCGAGCACGAACGGGTTCGTACGGCTGAAATACGCGCGCTCCATGCCGTAGCGCACGGACGCGATGCGGCGGATGTTTTCGGGGCTTGTATAGGCTTCGAGGTCATACCGCTCGATGAGCGATTCCATGCACTCGTCTGCCGTAGCGCTCGAGGGTAAGTCTAAGATGTCTTCGCTTTTCAGCGTTTCGATCTCGGCGGTCATTTTGGTTTTAAACTGATATTTGCCCGATTTGATTTCGATGGGAAGGAGATCCGTCCACGGGACGTTCAGCGTTTCGAGCAGCTTTACAGCCTCCAAAACGACGGCATTGCGCGTTTCATTGCTGCCGGAAAGACGACTGTATATGGCATTATACACGGAGCGGTTGCCTGCGAGCACGTTTCCGTTACAGTCCAAAATTTCGCCGCGCGTGCCGGTGAGCTTTAAGTACGTCGCGGAGGACTGTACGGCCTCCTCTTCAAACGTGCTGCCCTCTAAAAGCTGCCACTGGGCAAGCCGCCCGATATACAAAAGAAAGACGGCAGCAAGCATAACGCCGCAGAAAATATAGCGGCCGCGTCCTTTTTTCACAGCTGTCGTCTCCCTTCGTTGAAAACTTAAATTTTTTGCAGCTTATGCAGCTTTGACCTGCGCCGCCGTATGGCGCTGCGCACGCGGGGCTTTCGCACCCACGCCTGCAAACCGTAGCACGCGGGTATCGTTAAAAGCGTGTAAAAATAGATGGGCAGATACTTTGTGACGAGCGCGTACAGCGTCAGTGAATACCCGGCTGCAACGTACAGCGCGAGCCAATCGAGCAAAACGGCGACGGCACAGCTCCACAGACCCATCAATACCGATGTGAAAAGCTGAATTTGAATTCTGGTGCCGCACAGACCGCTCAGCAAAAAGCACAGCACGCCGAACGTGAGCGCGTGATACCCGAACACAGCCCCGCTACCGATATCGGCAAGAAACCCGGCGTACATGCCGAACGCCATAGCGGGTGTGCACGCCTCCACCATGGCAATGGTGAGCGCGGCAGAGAGCACCGGAAGCGGTTTTACGCCCATGATCTGCGGCAGCAGCCCCGGTGTATCCTGTAACAGGAACAGCAGCAGGATCTCGACCGCATACAAGACATAGCGTATCCATTTTTTGCGGTTCGGCACAGCTGTTCACTCCTTTTATTCATTTCCCTTGCTTGCGGTCTGCGCGGGGTCTTCTTCATCTTTGTTATTCGTCTCCGGCAAGCCGGTTGTAACGTCGCCCTTGCCGTCGAAATCCGTCACGACGAAGACGTCCGTCACCTCGGTTACATCCACGTATGGGGTCAAAATGGCATAGTACGAGGAATCCGCGTTGCTGCGCTCCACACTGTCCACACGCCCGATGAGCAAATCGCCCGGAAACACGCCGCCCGCGCCGCTCGTGGTAATGATGGAGCCCGGCTGCACCTCGGTATCTCTTGTAAGGTACAGCATTTTTACCTTGCCGCTGTTTGCGAACTGGATGTCGCTTGTGACGACGCCGCTTTCCTTGCATGATTTATCCGTGGCGCCGATCTGCGTCTTTTCGGATAAAATCGACCGCACGCGGCTTGACGCGGCGTAGACCTCCTCCACAACGCCCACGACGCCCGTTTCCGTGATGACGGCATCGCCGACGGACACGCCCGCAAGGCTGCCGCAGTTGATGGTGAAATCACCGAACACATCGTTCGGGTCGCGCCCTACGACGCTTCCCGCGGCTAATTGCAGGTCGGGCATGGCTTTTTTGACGGAGAGGATATTTTCATACGAAGCATTCTCATCTTTTAAAGTGTAGTAATCCACGAGTTGTTCGCGCAGCTTCTGATTTTCCTCCGAAAGGTCGTTGTACAGCGCTTTAAGCTCCTCTTTGGACATGCCGTCCAAATTTAAAAACTCCTTTGCGCCCTCGGTAGTATTCGTCCCCGCCGTGAGCAGCGGTGCGGATACCGTGCCGAACACGTTTGAGAACACGGATGTTCCGGCGTTTAAGCCGTACACGAGCACGCCGAGCAGAATGACAACCGCGATCATTAAAATTTTAAAATTTTTAGAGGTGAATTTCTCCATGCGCCGCACCTGCCTTTCGATTTTTATTTAAAGTCAAATTCAATTTATTTTTCTGCAGCTTTTACCGCGCCGCGCGCGTTTGCGGGGATATGCGCTTTGCCCTCTAATGTGCGGCCTGCACCCTCGGCTACGCAGTCGAGCGGGCGCTCCGCGACCTGCACGGGCAGGCCCGTCGCTTCATGCAAAAAGCGGTCTAAGCCACGCAGCAGTGCACCGCCGCCCGTGAGCGTGAGACCCATATCCAAAAGATCTGCGGAAAGCTCCGGTGGGGTCCGCTCCAAAACGCGGTGTACGGACTCGAACACAGCTTTCAGCGGCACCAAAAGCGCCTCGCGCACGTCTTCTGCCGTGACGGTAATATTTTTCGGCTGGCCGTCCGCCGCGCTGCGGCCGCGCACCTCCATGGAGACACTGCCGAGTTCCTCAAGCGGGTAAGCGGAGCCAATCTGCAATTTCACGTCCTCCGCAGTGCGCTCGCCGATGAGCACACCGTACTTTTTGCGCAAGTACGAAACGATAGCTGCGTCAAATTTATCGCCTGCCACACGGACGGAATCTGCCACGATGGGGTCGCCGTAGGAGATGACCGCCGTTTCGCTTGTGCCGCCGCCGATGTCCAGAACCATGCTCGCAACCGGCTCGCCCGTGGGCAGCCCTGCGCCGATAGCCGCCGCAATCGGCTCCAAAATGAGCTCCACGCGGCTTGCACCCGCCTGCTTTGCGGCGTCCTCCACCGCGCGGCGCTCCACCTCCGTAACGCCGGAGGGAATGCAGATGACGATGTGCGGACGCGTGAACGAACCGGCCTTGATGGCCTTGCGCACAAAGTATTTGAGCATGGCTGCCGTCACCTCAAAATCCGCAATGACGCCGTCTTTTAACGGGCGCACCGCCGTGATGGACTCCGGCGTGCGGCCGAGCATTTCTTTGGCCTTTTTGCCGATGGCTAAAACCTCGTTGGAGTTCGCGTCCACCGCCACCACGGACGGCTCGCGCAGCACGATGCCCTCACCGCGCACATAAACGAGCGTGTTGGCCGTGCCGAGGTCGATGCCGATGTCTTTGATAGATGTTGAAAAAAGAGAAAAAAGCGAGGAAAGACCCGCCATGATCGTAGATTGCAGAGAACCCATAGGATAAGACCTCCCGAAACGGGTAAAACTTTGGCAAGCCGCACGTCTTTGCGGCGCACGATACTCATACTTATTCAGTATAACAAAACAGCGGCGGAGCTTCAACCGAAAAATCGTGAATACCGCCGCAATTTGAAAATTTATTTTGTCCCCGTGCTTCCGAATCCACCCGCACCGCGGTCAGTCTCCGTTAGAGATGTGACCTCCTCAATCACCGGCGCAAAATACGGCATAATAATCATTTGCGCGATGCGCTCGCCCGGCTGCACCGTGTACGGCTCCGCGCTGAGATTGTGCAGGCCGATCTGGATTTCGCCGCGGTAATCGCTGTCGATGACACCGACACCGTTCGTGACATGAATGCCCTTTTTGATGCCGAGACCGCTGCGAGTGAAAACGAAGCCTGCCGTGCCCGCGGGGATCTCCGCCGCAAGTCCACTCGGAAATACGCAGCGCTCGCCCGGCTCGATCGTCTGCGGGGCGTCCATACACGCGCACAGGTCATAGCCCGCGCTGCCCGCCGTCGCCTGCTTCGGGATGATCGCACCTTCGCGCACACGCATCAGTTTTAAAACCATATTTTGTTCCATTTTTTGCTCCTTGTCTATATACAGTATCCCAAAAATTCCCGTTTTTCACACTTTTTCCCGGTTTTCCCTCATTGTGGATAACTGTTTCCACAGCGCTGTGGAAAATGAAAAACGGCTTATTTCTGCGGCTTTTTTGAGTTCACAATCTGTTCAAAAAGAAAGTTCTAAACACTTTCCACCGAGTTTTCCACAATCAAAGCACACCGCGGAGGAAAAGTCCTCGGGTGCAGTCGGAATGCGGCTTTTCATGACGAACGACAGCGTCTAAAATCGCCTGCGTTTCCACGGCGTTTTCCACAGAGAAGCGCAAAACACCGAAATCGACATTTGAAACGGGGCGGTCAAAGAGCACGAGCGGCACGCTGTTAAAGACCTCGGAATACACGGTTTTACCCTCAAAACGCGTGCAGTGCACGGGAAACTCCACGCCCTTGCGGTCACGGATTTTGCCCGCATGCTTGCAGTTTAAGCAGCCCTTCGGCGAATTTGCAAGCGGGCAGTTGCGCGTGAGCATCAGGGGCTGACGGCCGTAGAGCAAAATTCCGCGCGGCAGCTCGCCGCCGAGACCGCGAATTTCGTCGCCGGTCAGTTCAAACGAAAGCTCGGTATCGTCTAAGCCGAATTCTTCAAAAAAGCGCAGGCATTCCGTATTGAATACATTGAGCGAAAATCCGCCGTGCGCGGACACACCAAGTTCCTTGCACAGGGCGAGCGCACCGAGATTGCCGCAATAAAAGTGCGTATAGCCCATGGCTTTGCACGCTTTCATGCGTGCGCGCACTACGTTTTCAATGCCCCACAGTGCACGCGGCAGAGCGAGGATCACGCTGATACCCGCGTTTTTGCAGCGCGTGCGCGTCGCTTCGTCGGCATCGAGCGGCAGAATGACCGCTTCCAGCATGGAAATATTTTCCGGCACCTGCGCACAGTCTTTGAAGAACGCACGGAGTTTAGGCCGTCCGCTTTCACCATGTGTACGCGTATCGAGCGGAATAGCTTTAAACGATACGGCGGGCTTTTCGCGGCGCTGTTCGCCGAGCTTTTCCAGCGCTTCACGGCGCAGACCATTCAAAACGGAAATGGGCAATGCGGTTTTTTCATCGGTGTCGATCTGCACCGCTTTGCACAAATACGGCGTGCCGCCGGTTTTTCTTAACTGCTGCTCCCAGCGTTCGGTGTTGACAGGCAGCTTCTGCGCCGTTTCGCATACGCAGTCTTCTGCCGTGACGACCGCTTCGTTTTCGCCGTCCGAGACTGTGACGCGCGGATTTTCGCCCGCAATGGCGCTTAATGTGAATGTCACCGGCACACGCTGCGCTTCGTTTTTATATAAAGTATGCAGCTGCGCGAACACGGCGGAATTTGCGCTCTCCACGTCTTCCTTTGTGCGGGTGCCGAACATGATACGTCCTCTGTGAGCGGACAGATAGCCGTCCGTAAAGCCGGAGCGCGAGAACACCGCGTTTAAATGTTCGAGCAGGTTTCCCGGCACAGACTCGCCGTCTGCCGCTTTTCGGCACGCCGCGACTGCCGCCGCCACGTATTCCGGCCGCTTCATGCGACCCTCGATCTTTGCGGAACATACACCGGCATTGTGCAGCGTTTCGATGTGGTCGATGAACGACATGTCCTTTAAACTGAGGTCGTGCCCCGTGCCACCGGGCGCGGCAAACGGCAGACGGCAGGTTTGAGCACAGCGCCCACGGTTGCCGCTGCGGCCGCCGAGCATGGCGCTGAAATAGCACTGGCCGGAAAGCGACATGCACAGCGCGCCGTGCACGAAAGCTTCAAGCTCCACATCGGTCTTTTTTGAGACTTCTTCGATTTCTTTCAAAGACATCTCACGCGCCAAAACGACGCGGGACGCACCGAGTTCCTTTAATAAGGCCGCGCCGCCGGGCGTGTGCAGGCTCATCTGGGTAGAGGCGTGCAAAGGCATCTCGGGGCAGGCTTCGCGCAGAATATTAAACAGACCCATGTCCTGGATCAAAATGCCGTCTACGGGAACAGAACACAGGAACTTGCAGAAATCGAGCGCTTCGGGAAGTTCGTCATCTTTTAAAAGCGTGTTAACCGTGACGTACACGCGCACATTGCGCTCGCGGGCAAAAAGCACCGCTTCCCGCATTTCTTCACGCGAAAAATTCACCGCCGATGCCCTGGCGGAAAACAGCGAGCCGCCCATGTACACGGCATCCGCACCGGCAAACACCGCCGCTTTCAGGGCCGCGGGATTACCGGCGGGCGCGAGCACCTCAATCTTCTTCGTCTTCACGCGCGGTCTCCTTTACGTCTGCCTTTTCAAAAAAGCTCACAAGCCCCGTTTCGTCGCCGTAATCGGGCAGCATGGGGTTGCGCAGGTCGCTGGGCGGCAGGTCGAGCGGTTCTGCAGCTGCCGTGTGCGCCGCATTTTGGGCAGCGGCTTTCGCTTCTTCCGCTTCCTTTTGTGCAGCTTCGGCGCGGTTTTCGGCAAGGCGCAGCTTTTCCTGCAAAACGCCGAGCTTCATTTCCGCTTCGGAAAGGCGGGCCTTCAGGCCGTCCGCACCGGCAAATTCCTTTGTCTTTGTGCGCAGGGCATCCGCTTCCTCGCGGGCCTGATTCAAAGCGGCCTCCGTGCGGGAAAGCTCCTCGCTCAGGTTCATGGCCGCAATGACCGCCGCTTTCTCTATGGTCGCGCCGTAGGCGTTGTTTAAAACCTCTTCCATACGCACGCGCACACGCTCTGCGATGGCTTCTGCGCCGTCGCGGTCCACATCGCCGGAAACGGTGACGTCCACGCCGCAGATATTCAGTTTGAATCTCGTTTTTTCCATTGCACAGATTCCTTTCCCCGCGCCGATTCTGCGCAGGTTATACTCTGTTCTGCATTATATACCAAAAGCCCTGCCTTGTCAAAAAAAGCGCGCAAAACGGGCATTTCGGCGGTTTTCTGCAAAATCCGTACGGATTTTACACAAATGTACTTGTAACACGCTGTTTTCCCCTATATAATGGTATACGGTGTGTGTAAGGTCGAAAAAAGACAGGCGCACTGCGGTTTTCGGCCGGTTTATACCGAAAGCCGATATTTTCTGTCGAAACTATACAAAGCCACAGCTTTAATTTCTGCTTATCCGCCCGCTATTGGTCTTGAATTTTTCATGATTTTAGTATATAATGGGTATAAACCATTTGTTTTTTAAGTAAAACGCATTTAATTTTGTGCATATAATACAAATCTGGCGTGTTTTTCACGCATAACACATGGAGGACAAAGAATGAATTACAAGATGACCCCCGCGCAGGTCAAGAGCGCAATCCGTGAGAAGCTCTCGCACATTTACGGCGTTTCCGCAGAGAACGCTTCCGACGATGAATTCTACAAAGCATCCGCACTTGTGGTGCGCGACCTGCTCGTTCGCGGCCGCAATGAGTTCGTACACGAAGCTGAAAAGCAGGAGACAAAGCAGATCTACTACCTGTGCATGGAGTTTCTGCTGGGCCGCTCCCTGAAGAACAACCTGTTTAACCTCGGTCTTGAGGACAGCTTCCGCAAAGCGCTTTCCGAAATGGGCGTAAAGCTCGATAACCTTTACGAACAGGAGCCGGACGCCGGCCTTGGCAACGGCGGCCTCGGCCGTCTTGCCGCATGCTTCCTTGACGGCCTTGCAACACAGGGCTACCCGGCCATGGGCTATTCCCTGCGCTATGAATACGGTATTTTCCGCCAGAAGCTCGTTGAGGGTTGGCAGACGGAGCTGCCGGACTTCTGGCTTCCGGGCGGCGAGGTCTGGATGCAGAAGGTCGACGAAAGCGCCATTGAGGTGCACTTCGACGGCTACATTGAAGAGCAGTGGCATGACCACTACCATTCCGTACGTCATAAGAATTATAACCCCGTTATGGCGATCCCGTACGATTTGTATGTTTCCGGCATGGACGGCAAGGGCATTTCTGTGCTGCGCATCTGGCGTGCGGAAGCCAACGAATTTGATATGAAGCTCTTCAACAGCGGCAACTATATGCGCGCTATGGAGCAGAAAGCTATGGCAGAGACCGTCACAAAGGTTCTCTATCCGGAAGATAACCACTACGAGGGCAAGAGCCTGCGCCTTGCACAGCAGTACTTCCTCGTTTCCGCCTCCGTACAGGACATCGTACGCCGCCACCTGTACACGCACAGCTCCCTTGATGATCTGCCGAAGCTTGCGGCGATCCACCTCAATGACACGCACCCCGTGCTCGCCATCCCGGAGCTCATGCGCATCATGCTCGACGAATGCGGCTACGAGTGGGACGCAGCTTGGAATATTGTGACCCGCACCATTGCGTACACGAACCACACCGTTATGAGCGAGGCGCTTGAGTGCTGGAGCGCAGACCTGTTCAAATCCCGTCTGCCGCGTATTTACCAGATTGTGGAAGAGATCAACCGCCGCTTCTGGATTGAGATGCGTGCAAAGGGCGTGGACGAAGGCAAGATCTGGCGCATGGCCCCGCTGAACGACGGCTATGTGCGCATGGCAAACCTTGCCGTATACGCAACACACAGCACGAACGGCGTTTCCGCGCTGCACAGCGAAATTTTGAAGGACAGCGTGTTCCACGACTTCTACACCGAGTGGCCGAATAAATTTAAGAACGTCACAAACGGCATTGCACATCGTCGCTGGCTGAACCAGTCGAACCCGGAGCTTGCTTCCCTTATCACCGAGTTGACGGGCGACGGCTTCATCCACGATGCTGCTCAGCTTGAGAAGCTGATGAAATATAAGGACGATACCTCCGTGCAGAAGAAGCTTGCCGAGATCAAGCTGCACAACAAGCAGCGCCTTGCCGAGCACGTTAAGCGCACGCAGGGCCAGATCGTTGACCCGAACAGCATTTTCGACGTACAGGTCAAGCGTCTGCACGAGTACAAGCGCCAGCACATGAATGCGCTGCATATTCTCTCCGTATACCAGTGGTTGCTCGAAAACCCGAACGCGGATTATACCCCGCACACGTTCTTCTTCGGCGCAAAGGCAGCCCCGGGCTACTATTTCGCAAAGGAAATTCTCCAGTTCATTGTCTGCCTTGCCGATACCATCAACAACGACCCGCGCGTCAACCAGAAGCTGCGCGTTATCTTCGTTGAAAACTACTGCGTATCCTGGGCAGAGCTGCTCACCCCGGCGGCGGAGATCAGCGAACAGATCTCCCTTGCGGGTACAGAGGCTTCCGGCACCTCCAACATGAAGTTTATGATCAACGGCGCCATCACCCTCGGCACGCTGGACGGCGCGAACGTGGAAATTCACGACGCAGTGGGCGACGACAACATCATCCTCTTCGGCATGACGACGCCCGAGGTCAACAGCCTGCGCGCTTCCGGCTACAACCCGAGAAACCAGTATGAGCACAACGACATCATCCGCAAGGCGATTGATGCTCTCGGCCAGGGCTTTAACGGCAAGACGTTCCAGAACCTGCACCAGGCACTCCTCAACGTCGACCAGTACATGGCGCTTGCAGACTTTGCTTCTTACAGCCATGCACAGCAGAAAGCCGAACAGCTTTATAAGGACCAGACCAAGTGGAACTCTATGTCCCTTGTCAACACCGCAAAGGCAGGCATTTTCGCTGCCGACCGCGCCATCCGCGATTACGCGAACACCATTTGGCTCGCAAAACCGGTCGAGACGAAAGCCGAGACGAAAAAGAAGTAATATCACGTAAGTTTATGTAAAAAGCAGGGCGCTGCGGTCGTAGTGCCCTGCTTCTTCATGCAGGAGAGTTTACCGATGACGCTATTTAATTCCAGAAATCCCATACACCGCAGCCCGCTGGGCGCTGTGGCAGACGGCACGCGTGTGCACTTTAAAATCACGCTGCCGCGCAACATGCAGTGCTCTGCCTCCTACCTTTTGGTGCAGCACCCGGATAACCGCATTGAGTGCCTTGATATGTTCTGGTGCGGCATGAACGGCAATGACTATGAGTGGTGGGAGTGCCACTTTACGCCGCAGAAAACGGGGCTTTACTTCTATCATTTTGAGCTGCGCACATCGCGTGGGCGCTCTGTCCTTAAAAAGGACCTCGGCGGCGAGGCGCGCGCCGGTGCACGTGAAGACTGGCAGCTGACCGTGTACGACGGTGCATATAAAACGCCGGACTGGCTTGCGGGCGGCATTTTGTATCAAATCTTCCCGGACCGTTTTGCGTCCTCCGGCAAAGCGAAAGAAAACGTTCCGGCAGACCGCACGCTGCATGAAAACTGGCTTGACCAGCCGGACTGGAAGCCGAACGCACAGGGCATTGTGACAAACTCGGATTTTTTCGGCGGTGACTTAAAGGGCATCGAGGAAAAACTCGATTATTTAGCGTCTCTCGGCGTGACCTGCATTTATCTGAACCCCATTTTTGAATCGCACTCCAACCACCGTTACGACACGGCGAACTATGAGAAAATTGACCCGCTGCTCGGCGATGAGGAAGACTTCCGCTCGCTGTGCGCGGCGGCGAAAGAGCGCAACATTCACGTTTTGCTCGACGGCGTTTTCAGCCACACGGGCAGCGACAGCATTTATTTTAACCGCGAGGGCCGCTACGGCGACGGCGGCGCGTACCGCTCGCAGTCTTCCCCGTATTACCCGTGGTACAGCTTTCGGAGCTGGCCGAACGACTACGAATGTTGGTGGAATTTCGTCACGCTGCCGAATGTGCGCGAGGAAAATCCCGCGTATGACAACTATATCAACGGCGAAGACGGTATCATCCGGCATTGGCTTGAGGCCGGTGCTTCCGGCTGGCGCTTGGACGTTGCCGATGAGCTTCCGGACGGCTTTATTGACCGCCTGAACCGCGCCGCGAAAGCGCAGGATGAAAACGCCATGGTGCTCGGCGAAGTGTGGGAAGACGCCTCCAACAAGACAGCTTACGGTGTGCGCCGCCGGTATCTGCTGGGCGGACAGCTGGACAGCGTGATGAACTACCCGTTTCGCGACGCAATCCTCGGGTTTCTGCTCGGTGAGCACGCGTCGCTCATTATGGATCGCATTGAGACCATCGTGGAAAACTACCCGCCGCAGGTCTTACGCATTTTGATGAACCACATCGGCACGCACGATACGGAGCGCGCTTTGACGGTGCTCGGCGGCGAACCGGCGGGCAGCCGCGGCCGCGAGTGGCAAAGCGCGCACACACTCTCCCCGGAGCAGCGCGAAACCGGCCTTGAGCGCATGCGCCTTGCCGCGTTTTTGCAGTTTATGCTGCCGGGCGTGCCGTGCATCTACTACGGCGACGAAGCCGGCATGGAGGGCTACCGCGATCCGTTCAACCGCGCATGCTACCCGTGGGGACACGAAGACGAGAACCTTATCGCATGGTACCGCTACCTCGGCCTGCTGCGGCAGGAGCACGGCGACATTTTAAAAGACGGCGGCCTGCGCAGTGTTTATGCACACGACAACGTGCTTTCATTTGAGCGCTATGTGGAAACGGAAGGCGGCGAGGACGCGCTGTTCGTTGCCGTGAACCGCAGCATGGAAAACGCGGTCATTCCGGGGCTGCATCTTGACAATGCAGCGTTTATTTTCGGCGCGCCGTACCCGAACCCCGCAGGCGGCGATTTCAAGCTGCCGCCGTTCGGCTTCACTTTGCTGCGCATCCACCGCGAAAAAGCGGAGAATGGTGAAAGCTAAATTTTCCCTTTCTGCAAAATTTTTGCAAAATTGAATTTACACACCGTTACCGGCGGGCTTCTTTCCTTGAAGCCCGCTTTTTTCTATGCTACAATAGGGTTAACATAATCGTCGGATGGGTGCCGGCGAAAAGGGGAAAAGAGGAAGACTGTATGATCCGCATTCTGATTGTGGAAGACGATGAAAATATCTCGAAAATGCTGGCCGCCACGCTCTCGATCGGCGACTACGAATACGACCGCTGCGCAGACGGCGAAGAGGCCGTACAAACCATCCTAAACGGCACGTATGACCTCATTTTGCTCGACGTGATGCTGCCCGGCATGGACGGCTTTGCCGTTTTGGAGCACATCCGCGGGGAAAGCTGCGAAACGCCGGTGATTTTCCTGACGGCGCTCGGCGCGGTGGCGGACAAGGTAAAGGGTCTGCGCGGCGGCGCAGAGGATTACATTGTAAAGCCGTTTGAGCCCGTGGAGCTTTTGGCGCGCATTGAAGTGGTGCTGCGCCGCGCGGGCAAAAGCGAAATGCACCTGCGCTACGGCGATATTCAGGTGGACATTGAAAAGCACACGGCGCTGAAAAACGGCGTGCCCGTGGCGCTGACACCGAAGGAGTTTGACGTACTCGTCTTTTTCATGCGCAACCCGGACGTTGCCATTACGCGCGAGCAGCTGCTCTCAAACATTTGGGGCTTTGATTTCACCGGTGAATCGCGCAGTGTGGACATTCACGTGCAGCAGGTACGCCGCAAAATGGGATTGCAGGGCAAGCTCATCACCATTCCGAAGCTCGGCTACCGCTTAGAGCGCCGATAAGCGTAAAGGGAGTCTTTTATGAAGCTATGGCAAAAAATATCGCTCATTGCGCTCGTGTTCGTCACGCTCGCCGTGCAGCTCACGCAGTTTTACATACTGGATAGTCATTTTCGCAGTGCCATAGCCCGCGAGGTCAATTCCGCCGCTTCCGCACATTCGGCATTGGCGGCTTCGCTTTCCAACCACGCGGCGTATGAGCGTTTAAAGGCGAACACGCTGTTTTTGAGCACCGATCAGCTGACAGACATGCTGAAGGATACCATTACGACAGACATTTCCACCGCAGACGTGATAGAAGTGAAAAAGGGCGGCAAGACCATCACGGCGGTCGGCACCGAGGTCTTGGACGGCGCTTCGTATGATTTAGCTTCCGTCAAGCCGAACGATGCCATTACGGACGGCAAAACGGTGATCTTCGACGCCGGCAAAAAGACGTACCTCATGGTGGTCTCCATCATCAAGCTGGAAGCCATGTCGTATGAGCTGCGCACGGTGTATGACGTTACGAATGTGTATGACGAGCACGACGCCAACCTGAACAACGCGCGCATGTGGGGGCTTTGCTGCGGCGGCGGTATTTCCGTACTGCTGCTCATTTCCGTATTGGGGTTTCTGCGCCCGTTAAAGCGCGCCGTGAAGACCATCGGCGCGGCGGCCGCGGGCGACTACACCGTGCGTATGCCGGAAAAGGGTAGCTCGGAGCTGAAAACGCTTGCACACAGCATCAACGAGATGACCGCTTCCATCAACGAGCGCGAGGAAAAGCTGCGCGGTATTGCAGAAAGCCGCAAGCGCTTTGCGGACGCCATGGCGCACGAGATGAAAACGCCGCTGACGAGCATTTTGGGTTTTGCGGATATTCTGCGCATTAAAAGCGTTGTCACGGACGAGCAGCGGCGCGACTTTGCCTCTGCCATTGTGGAAGAAGCCAAGCGCTTGCGCGGGCTTTCCGCAAAGCTTTTGACGCTGGCTTCAACCGATAACACCCCGCTCGATTTTGCGGATATTCCCGTGGCACAGCTTTTCTCTGATGTGCACGCCACCATGGCGCCGGTGCTCGGGCGGCGCGGCATCAAGCTGACAACGCTGCACAAAAACGCCGTGCTGCACATTGACCGCGAGCTGTTTTTATCGCTGCTTTATAACCTCATCGATAACGCCGCGAAGGCTTCCCCGGACAATTCCGAAATCTGGCTCATTCAGTCCGAGCTGGACGGTCACACGGTGGTCTCCGTCATCGACCGCGGCATGGGCATGAAGCCCGATACCGTGCGCCGCGCAACGGAAGCGTTCTACATGGAAGACAAAGCGCGCAGCCGCAAGGCAGGCGGCGCGGGCCTCGGCCTTGCGCTGTGCGACGACATCTGCCGCCGCCACGGGGCGCGGCTTGAAATTCGCTCCACCTACCAGAAGGGCACCACGATTATCATTCACATGAATGTAGCGCCCATTCCGAAAAATCAGGGCGACGAGCTGGAAGCGCTTTTGCAGAAGCGCCCGCCGCGCGAGAAAACACGCGATAAAGCGCGTGAAAAAGAACGCCAGAAGCGCAAAAAGCAGCGTGACACCCGCTACAAAGGAGGCAGAACGATATGAAACGCAACATTTTTCTCTCGGTTTTCCTGCCTTTGTTCCTTTGCGCCGCCATTTTGACGCTCGGCTATTTCTCCCCCACGCTATTTAGCCGCGTGATGCCGAACTTTAAAAACAAGGAAAGTGCCGCGCAGATTACCGGCGCGGAAAGCCCGCTGTATTTGGAAGACCCCTCCAGCCTTATTCTGCCGCCGTGGAATGATATTGATGATTCTAAATCACAGATGTACGCTTCCGATAACCAGTCTGTTCCGTACTCCATAAAAATGCGCATTACAGACGACCTACAAACATATGCCGAAAGCACCGGCGACAGTCGTTTCTATACCTATAACAACCAACTGCAAGACCCTTATGTTTATATTGATATGTCCGATCTTTACGTGCGCAGCATTATTGAACCTTTTTTAAAGGGATGCACTATCAATGACAACATGCAGTTTTCCGGCTATATGCACACGTATGATCCAAACGATAATTTTTCCACGCTGCCAAAATACATTTACGCGCAGAATGTAACGGTAAACACCAAAGAGGGTAGAGATTTCCTTGTGGATTTCGTCTTCACCCCCATATCCGGCATTCCGCTGTATGTACATGCTACGGAAATAGATGCCGCAACGGCTGCTTTCCCGGAGGACAGCGAGTTTTTCAATCTTGTCGTTACTGCACTCTTCGTCGCTACGCACGCAGAAGCAGATGCAGACGAATTCACAAGTCAGGTTGAAAGCTATTATACGTCGGATAAATACACCTCTCTTCTTGCCTCTTTCTATGATTTTCCCGCGCATTTATTCTCTTTTCCGCCTGATACGACCCCGGAAGAAGATTGGCGAGTTGAACTGCTTGTGGATTTACGAGACAGCATGTATGACATGCTGTACAACTTTGTATACAGTATTGATTCCGCCTCCTCCATCGATTACCGCGATGAATCTCTGATCGTTCTGCGCAATGAGATCGGCTACACCATGACGGTTTTTTACGATGCCATTTCCGAGAGCATCACCGGTTACGGTTTGGATCCCGACGTTTACCGTTCGGAGACCTTTTTATCCAGTGAAAGCACTTACCAAGGAGCTTACGTTTACGACGGCTGACTCCCTCTACTCTTAAAAATCTAAAAGCCAAACACCCGTCCCCCGAAATTTTGCAACTTTTTTGCAGTTTGCGGGGGACTTTTTTGCGTCTTTTTCGGTATAGTTAAAGCAGAAAGAGGAGAGGGGCGAATGCATGACCGATATAAACAGAACCGCGTGCACATTTTCGCGCCCCGCGCTGAACGCAAACACCTTAAAGCTCATTGCGGTCCTCGCCATGGTGCTGGACCACGCCGCCACCGTCTTTTTGGCAGATACCGCGCCCGCCGCGCTGTTTTTCCACGCCGTGGGGCAGATTGCCGCGCCCATCATGTGCTTTTTCATTGCGGAGGGCTACACGTACACGTCGAATTTAAAGAAGTACCTGCTGCGGCTGTTTATTGCGGCGGTCATCTCCCATGTGCCGTATGCGCTGTGCTTTAAATTCACGGTTTGGGAGTTCTGGTACGTGACAGGCGTTTTGTGGGGGCTCTTTTTGGGGCTTCTCGCTGTCACGCTGTGGAAACGGCTGCGCGCACCCGTTTGGGTGCGGCTGCTTTTGCTCGGGCTGTGCTGCCTGCTCGCCTACCCCGCAAACTGGAATTACATCGCCGTGCTGTGGATCTTCGGCTTTGCCGTCTTTCGGGAAAGCCCCAAAAAGCAATGGACGTTTTTCGGGCTCATCACGCTTTTGTATGTTTTGCAGTATTTCGTCTACGGCTCTACGCTGCCCGTGTGGCTGAGGCCGTTCGTACTGCTGTGTGTACCGCTTCTTTTATGCTACAACCACACGCTTGGTCGCCGAAGCAAAGTTTTGCAGTGGGGCTACTACCTGTTTTACCCCGCTCACCTGCTTGTGCTCACTCTGCTAAGAGAAATTTTCACCCGGTTATAAAGGAGTTTTAAAAAGGGGGATCTTTATGCAAACGCGCAAAAATGCAAATTTGGCACCCGAAAGCTTCCGGTGCAGCACTGTGCCGCGCCGCCTAAAGCACCGCGCACGGCGTCGCAGACGCATTTTGTGCCTTTTGCCGGTGATACTCGTGTTCGGCGTGCTCGCCGCGGCGCTGCTGCGCTTTACGCCCGCGATTGCCTACGCCGATATTTTCCCCGCGCAGGCAACCACCCGCCGCATTAAAGACGTGCCGTACATTTCGCAGCTGCCAACGCTTCCCACGGGCTGCGAAAGCGCCGGCGCCGCCATGCTGTTAAACTACTACGGCTGCACCGTCACGGCAGAGGAATTTGCTTCCTATTACCTGCCGACAGGCGACGCGCCGCACACGGACGAAAACGGAGAGCTTATCGGCTGCGACCCATGGGAGGCGTTCCCCGGCGACCCGTTTTCGGAAACCGGCTGGGGATGCTACTCCACCGTCATTGAACGTGCCATGAACGAGTTTCTCACAAACACCGGCTACCAACGCCGAGCGTCTGAGCGGCGTGCCGCTTTATCGCCTAAAAAGCTATATTGACAACAACACCCCGGTGATGATCTGGGCGACTATCTGCATGGAGCCGCCGATTGAAAGCGACATTTGGACGGTGCCGGAGACCGGCCGGGAGATTACGTGGGTCTACCCCATGCATGCGCTCGTCCTTACGGGCTATGACGAAAACGGCTACTACTTCAGTGACCCTCTCGCCGGGCAGGACATCTACTACGGCAAAGACAGCGTGGAGGTCGCCTACACCGCCCTTTTCGAGCAGGCCATCATCCTGACAAACTGAATACATCGGACTTACTTCCTCCGCATACAAAAATCCCCGCACAGGCTTTTAACAGCGCTGTGCGGGGATTTGCGGTTTATAAAGTTAGATTGACTCCACGTCGATCTCGCCGTCCTTTTCGGTGACGAGAATACCGGTGACGTTGCCTTCGCCTTTCTCGACGATGAGAGACGCGATTTTGTCTTCCACCGTGCGGCGGATGGTGTTGCGGATATCGCGGGCGCCGCTCTTGCCGCCTACGGCACGATGCGCGATGTTCGCGACGGCTTCGTCCGTCCAACGCAGCGTGATACCACGCTCATTAAGCGTGCCGACGTACTCGTTCAGCATGAGCACCGCGATCTTCTTGTAGTCCTCCTCATTCAGCGGGCGGAAGACGACGATCTCATCGATGCGGCTCAGGAACTCGGGACGCAGGAAATCAGACAGCGCGCGCATGGCCTTTTCGCGGCTAATGTCCGCGCTGGTGCGGTTGAAGCCGACGAGCGCTTCGCGGCTGTTGCTGCCCGCGTTGGAGGTCATGACGATGACGGTGTTCTCAAAGTTGACCGTGCGGCCGTGCGCATCCGTAATGCGGCCTTCGTCGAGAATTTGCAGCAGGATGTTCATAACATCCGGGTGTGCTTTTTCGATTTCATCGAAGAGCAGAACGGAATACGGGCGGCGGCGCACCTTTTCGGTGAGCTGACCGGCTTCATCGTAGCCGACATAGCCCGGGGGCGAACCGATGATCTTCGAGACCGAGTGCTTTTCCATGAACTCCGACATATCGAGGCGGATGAGCGTCTCCGGGGAATCGAACAGCTCTTTCGAAAGCACGCGCACAAGCTCGGTCTTGCCGGTGCCGGTGGGGCCGACGAAGATGAACGAGGCCGGGCGGCGGCGCGGGTTGATCTGCACGCGGCTGCGGCGGATGGCGGCGGAAACAGCCTTGACGGCCTCCTCCTGCCCCACGATGTGCTCGCTCAGCTTTTCTTCCAGATGGGCAAGCTTACCGAGCTCGCTCTGCTCAATCTTTGCAGCGGGAATGCCCGTCCAAAGCTCGATGACATACGCGAGATCCGCTTCCGTTACCGGCGCGGTGACTTCGTTCGGGTCAAACGCGGCAAGCTCTTTTTCGAGCGCCGCGACTTTATATTTCGCTTCGGCAAGCGCTTCGTAATCGACATTCTCTGCGCCCTCGATCTCGGCTTCCGCCTTGCGCTGCTTTTCGAGTTTCAAATTTGCTTCTTCATAATCCGCAAGCTTTTTGTTGCGCAGCGCGGCGCAGGCGCATGCTTCGTCCAACAAATCGATGGCCTTATCCGGCAGGTAACGGTCGCTGATATATCGCTCGGAAAGCACGACGATGCGCTTCGCAATCTGGTCGGAAACGCGCACGTTATGGTATTTTTCGTAGTAATTTTTGATGCCGCGGATGATATCCGTTGCGTCGTCGATGGACGGCTCTGTCACGGTGACGGGCTGGAAGCGGCGCTCCAGTGCGGCGTCTTTTTCGATGTACTTACGGTACTCGGAGAACGTCGTTGCGCCGATGACCTGAATTTCTCCGCGGGACAGCGCGGGCTTTAGAATGTTCGCCGCGTTCATGCTGCCCTCTGCATCGCCTGTGCCGACGAGGTTATGCACCTCATCGATGAAGAGGATGATGTTGCCGTCCTGCTTCACTTCGTCCACAAGTCCCTTGATGCGGCTTTCAAATTGGCCGCGGAACTGCGTACCGGCGACGAGCGCCGTGAGATCCAGAAGCTGTACTTCTTTTTTGCGCAGCTTCGCGGGCACTTCGCCTGCCGCAATGCGCAGGGCAAGCCCCTCTGCAACGGCCGTTTTACCGACGCCCGGCTCACCGATGAGACACGGATTATTCTTTGTGCGGCGAGACAAAATCTGCACCACACGCTCAATCTCGCGCTCGCGGCCGATGATGGCATCCAGCTCGCCGTTTCTCGCCTTCATGGTGAGGTCGGTGCAGTACGCCGCAATGTGCTTACGCTTCGATTTGTGGAAGTTCTCCTTCTTTTTCTTGTCATTCGGCTGGCTTTCGCGGGTTGCCGGCTCTGTGCCGTCACCGTTTGCGTTCATACCGAATTGACCCAGCAGTTCGGACGGGAACGGCACCGCGCCGCCCGGCTCAAAGCTGCCGTCGTCGGACATCGACATCAAATCGTTCATGCTTTCGGTCATCGCCTCCAGCTGCTCCTCCGTGATGCCCATTTTCTCCATAATATCATTCACCGGCTTAATGCCGAGCTCTTTTGCGCAGACAAGACAGTAGCCCTGCGTGGCGTTCATATCCGTTGAAGGGGAAACGAACACAACCGCAGGCCGCTTCTTGCAGCGTGTACACATCATCATAGACATTTTCCTTTCCGGCGCAGACCGTTAGTTTTTCGGTGTGCGCTCTTTCTTTGCCCGCATTTCTTCGGGCAGGTTCAAATCGTATTTGCCGTCGGTCGATCTCAAAATTTCGCGGAACACGCCGAAATATCGAATGAACGTGTACACCATGAAGCCCGCCGTGATGACGAGCGCCGTGGTGGACGCGATATTGAACGTGCTCTCGGAAACCTTCATAAAGCCGTCCATGACGACGATGAGTCCGATGGCGATATAAAACAGTGTTGTGGAGACCTTGCCGTACCACTTTGCCGCGCACGGCTTTTTGCCGTTTTTCAGCAGATAGCATGCGCCGCACAACATGACGAGCTCCTTTAAGACGAGCAGCGCCAAAAGCGGCCAAATGGACGGGTAGTGCACGGCGATACAGATGGCCACCGTGCCCTGCGTCAGCTTATCGGCTAACGGATCCAGCATTTTGCCTAATTCCGTGATCTGGTTGAAGTGCCGCGCGATCATGCCGTCCAGCGCATCGGAAAGGCCGGAAAGCCCCAGTGCGACGATGGCCGCTGTGAGGTTACCTTTCAGAAAAAAATACGCAAAAAACGGAATGACCAAAATGCGGAACACAGACATGGCGTTCGGCACCGTTAAATTCTGATTGATGGGTTTCTTTGTCTTTTGGCTTTTGGCATCAGACATAGTGTAGTTCCTTTCCCTTACGAATTTCCGAATCTCCTTTTAGCCGCTGCTCACTGCATTAAGTGGTAAGCGGGGTTAAAGCTGCCAAGCAGCTTCAAAAGCATGGAAGTATTCTCAAACGCCTGCACCTTTACCTGCTGCGCTGCGCTCAGCATGGGCACAAATACCTGCGTACACGCGAGGACGACCCACAAAATGAGCACGAGCATCAGCACATCGAATACTGCGCCGAGTGCACCGTTGATGCCGCTTAAAACCGGCAGCGAGAAAATGCCCGTTAAAAGCGTTGCAACACCTCTCAGTACCACGATGAACAATACGAATAGCACCAGCATGACGAACACGCCGATGACGTTGATGAGCATGGGGCTGAGTGCATCCGTAATGGCCTCTGCGATGCTGTCCGTCTTATCCTGCACCTGCGCCATGATACTGCCCTGTGTGATGCCGGCAGCCTCGAGCGCGCGCTGGATAAGCTCCGGGAAGGCATCGAAAACGGTGTTCACGGCTTCGCCCGCGCCAAGCCCCATGACCGCCGCAGAGATCTTCTCCACAAGCGAGGGGCGAAAGAACGTTGTAAAGATCCACTCTGCAACAGGACTGCTCAAAAGCCCCGCCGCAATCATCGCGATGAGCGCGCCGCAGAAATCAAAGCATGCTCTGAAAAATCCCTTTTTTGCACCGATGACGGCCGCGATGATGACGAGCACCACAACGGCAATGTCAAATATCCATCCCAATAAAAACACTCTCCTTTTTCCGGCACGCCTGCCGCGCGCCTTGTGCGATACAGTGATTATACCACATTACTCTGTTTGCGACAATGTATTATCGGCCTCGATCACCTTAAGATTTTCTTTCCGAATCTCGCGCACGCCGAGCAGATACACGGTGCTTTCGTCCGCCATGGCGATGCTTTTTGTATCGGCCGGCACATTGCAGGCGGCTTCCTGCCGCCCGGTCGTGAGGTCCGTGGATACAACGGAGCTTGAAAGCAGCGCCGCCACCTTATTGCCCGCTGCGGAAAGCCACACGGCGCGGCCGGAAAGGTCGCTTTCCACAGGCTCTGCGCTGTCACGGAAAATGAGCAGCGTGCTGTCGCCGCCGTAAGCATAGTTGGAAACGGAAACCACTGCGCCCGAAGGGATGAGCGTGTAGGCCGTCACGGTGCGGCCGTCATACGCATACGGCGTAAAGTTATAACTCGTATCGCTGACGAGCGTTTCCGTGTCGCCGATGGCCGTCACGCGGCCGCTGCGGTTCCACTGCACGGCAAAAATCAGGTTGCCGTCGCTTTCGTACTCCGCTATCGGCTCCGTTTCGGACATATCCAGCACCGTAATGCGCGAAATGAGCGTACCTGCGTGCGTGATGGTGCTTGCCACCGCGGCTCTTGTGCCGTCCGTATTCAGCGCCACCGCCGTAATATAGGAATCCGCAAAGCTGTATTTATACTGCAAGCTGCCGTTTTTGTTATATACGCGCAGCTCGGAGGCGTAGTCCGAGGGCTGCACCGCCAGCGCAAATTTGCCGGAATCGCAAATGACGCCGGTCGTGATACTGCTGTCGCTCGTGCCGGAAATTTCCGTGCCGGAGGACGTTTCCACACGGTAACCCGTGCCGCCGGCGTTATACAAAAGGTAGCGTCCGCTCGCTTCGGAGACCGCAGGGTCGTTGTAGCTGTGGCGCGCGGAGAACATCTCCTTTGCAGAGCCGTTCAGAACCGTCAGCGCCGTGTCGCTCACAACGTATAAATTGCCGTCAGCCGCGCCGAAATTACCCACAAGCGCTGTGCTGCCGGTCAGCTCCGCCGGATAGCCGTCGCCAAAGCCGAAGCCGACTGCCTTTGTGCGGATCCAGTTGCCGATGTTTTCCGGCGTTAAATTATCTTTATTTTCCAAAATGATAAGCAGCACTACCGCGATGAGCAGCGCCGCAATGATGCGGTACAAAAGCTTCGATACGCGCGGCTTTTTCTTTTCCGAAAGCGCGGGGTGTTCCGTTTCATCCGGCATATCCTGCACAGGCGGTGCTTCTTTTTTGCGCAGCGCGTGCTTTTTTTCCGCTTCATGTTTTTTTCTTGCCATACTTTTCTCCCTTATTCCGCGTTATAAAATCGGAATACAGAACATTTATCCAACCGAACCGCAGGCATTATATTTGCGGTTTATAAAACACTTTTTCTAAATACAGACCACACGCCGGGGCGGTCGGCCCCGCAAGCTTGCGGTTTTTCCCCTCGATGATCTTCGGGATGTCCTCGGGGACAAAGCGCCCCTGCTGCACGGCGAGCAAAGTGCCCGTCATGATGCGCACCATGTTGTAAAGGAACCCGTCCGCCGCCACGGTAAAGCGCACCATGTCGCCCTCGCGCGTAACGGAGCTTTCCGTAACCGTGCGGGTAAAGTCCCCCATGTCACGGTTATCGAGTGTACAGAACGAAGTGAAATCGTGCGCACCCAAAAAGTGTTGCGCGGCTTCGTTCAGCTTTTTTTCATCGATATGGTGGTAGTAGTGCAGCGCGCGCCCGTGCAGAAACGGGCTGCGAATGGGGTTGTTCCAGATTTCATACACATACCGTTTTCCACAGCAGGAGTACCGTGCGTGAAAATCGAGCGGCACTTCTTCGCAGGAAAGCACAGCAATGTCCGGCGGCAGAAAATGATTGAGTGCGCCCAAAAGGCGCTCCGGCGGGATATTGTGCGAAAGCTTCATGCTCAGGCAGAATTCCCGCGCGTGCACGCCGGTATCCGTACGGCTGCACGCTTTGATGTCCGGCTGCGTATGCAAAACCTGCTTTAACGCCTCCTGAAACACCCCTTGCACACTGCGGGCGTTTTCCTGCACCTGCCAGCCGTGGTACGCACTGCCGTCATATTGAATTTTCAGCAGCAGGTTTCGTTCCATAGCTTCTCCTCAATTTTATCGCACAATGGCGGCGGGCAGCAAAATGTTCGCTGTGATGAACGCCGCAAGGTACAAAACGCACACGATAAGCGTGATGTAATCTACTTTTGAAAGGTGCAGCACCTTCATTTTCGTGCGCCCCTCGCCGCCGTGGTAGCAGCGGCTTTCCATGGCTGTTGCAAGATCAAACGCACGGCGGAACGCGGAAACAAACAGCGGGATAAGCACCGGAATCAGCGCCTTGATGCGCTGCATCAGACCGCCGCTTTCCATATCTGCACCGCGGGCCTTCTGCGCCGCCATGATCTTCTCGGTCTCTTCGAGGAGCGTCGGCACAAAGCGCAGCGCGATCGTCATCATCATTGCGAATTCATGCACCGGGACATGCAGCAGTGCCAGCGGCTTTAACAGGCGCTCAATGGCGTCCGTCAACTGCGTCGGGGACGTTGTAAACGTCAGAATAGAGCTGATGAGGATGAGCACCACGATGCGCACGGCGATCATGATGCTGTTCACGATGCCGTTTCGCGTAATGTGAATGAACCCGAGCGTGAAGATCGGGTCGCCGGTGCCGTAAAACAAATTCAATACGCCGGTGAACACCACGATGAACAAAATAGGCTTCATGCTTTTTAAATAGAGCTTCAGCGGTACTTTGGAAAGCACCACGCCAAGCAGGCTCATAAGAATCGTCGCGCCGAGCGTGACAAAATTCTTCGAGCAGAAAATGAGCACGATGAAATACACGGTCAGGCACATTTTAATGCGCGGATCGAGCCGGTGCATGACGGACTTGCCGGGGAAAAACTGCCCCATGGTGACATCAGATAGCATGGTTTTTGTCCTCCTCTTTCCTTTTTTTGAGGAGCGGCAAAAGCTCCATGACGGCTTCGTCTACATTTAAAACTGTCTCGCTGACCGGCAGGCCCATTTTGCGCAGACGGCGCATGATGGACGTGATCTGCGGCAGGCGCAGACCCATCGGCTCCAAAAGCTCGCCGCGCGAGAACACGGCGCGGGTCTCGTCGTACATTTCGGCATGGGCGTTGTTCATCACAAGCACGCGGTCTGCCACGCGGCCGATGTCCTCCATACTGTGGGAGACGAGCAAAATGGTGTTGCCGCGCTGGCGGTGATATTCGGAGATCTGCGCTAAGATAACATCTCTGCCCTTCGGGTCAAGACCGGCGGCGGGCTCATCCAAAATGAGCACCTCCGGGTCCATGGCGATGACGCCCGCAATGGCTGCACGACGCTTTTCGCCGCCCGAAAGCTCAAACGGAGATTTCTCCAAAAGCTCAGGCTTTAAGTCTGTAAAGTGTGCCGCTTCTTTGGCGCGCTTCAGTGCTTCTTCATCGGAAAGTCCCATGTTTTTCGGGCCGAACATGATGTCTTTGATAACGGTCTCTTCAAACAGCTGGTATTCCGGGTACTGGAACACCATGCCCACCTGAAAGCGCACGCGGCGAATTTCCTTCGGCTTTGCCCAAATGTCCTCGCCGTTTAAAAGCACCTGCCCGCTTGTGGGGCGGATGAGGCCGTTGAGCATCTGGATCAGCGTGGATTTACCGCTGCCCGTATGCCCGATCACGCCGACGAACGCGCCCTTTTCTACGGAAAGGTTCACGTTTTCCACCGCCGTTTTTTCAAACGGTGTGCCGGCGCCATAGGTATATGTGAGATTTTTGGTTTCCAAAATTGCCATCGATTTTCCTCGTTTCCTCTGCCGGGTGCAGGTCCTTTCGGTTCTTGCCCCGCACAAAAAACAAAATCCCTTTTATATTCTTATCCCAATTTTAAATACTCCGCAATCGCTTTTACGCACTCGTCTTCATCGAGCGGCGTGCCGGAAATGCTGCACCCGGCGGCGTTTAAGCGGTAAATAAGCTCCGTTGCCTGCGGCACGTCGAGCTTGTGGCGCTTTAAAAGCTCCACCTGCGCGAACACCGTGCGCGGGTCGCCGTCCGTCAGAATGTTGCCGCCGTCCATCACCACCACGCGGTCGGCCTGCACGGCCTCGTCCATGTAGTGCGTGATGAGAATGACGGTGATACCCTTTTCGCGGTTCAGATACCGAATGGTATCCATAACCTCCTGTCGGCCGCGCGGGTCCAGCATGGCGGTCGGCTCATCAAGCACAATGCACATGGTTTCCATCGCGATAACACCCGCAATTGCGACGCGCTGCTTCTGACCGCCGGAGAGCTTATGCGGTGCATGGTCGCGGTACTCGTACATGTTGACCGCTTTCAGTGCCGCATCGACACGGCGGCGGATTTCTGCGGGCTCAATACCGAGGTTTTCCGGGCCGAATGCCACGTCTTCCTCAACAATACCCGCGACAAGCTGGTTATCCGGGTTCTGCTGCACAAGGCCCACGCGGCGGCGCACGTCAAGCTGCGTTTCCTCCACGGCGGTATCGATGCCGTCCACCGTCACGGTGCCGGAGGTCGGCACCAACATACCGTTAAACAGTTTCGCCATGGTGGATTTACCGCAGCCGTTGTGGCCGAGCAGCGCCACAAACGAACCCTTTTCAATGTCGAGATCGACGCCGTGCAGGACCTCGCCGCTCTCTCCGCTGTATGAAAAATGCAGGTCTCTGCACTCAATAAACGCCATTTTATCCCTTCCGTTTCAAAAAAGTCCCGTTATACCGGCTCGCCCGACCAGATTGCCGTGCTGCCGCAGGGCAGAACAAGCCCCGTTTCCGTCACCGACAAACCGATTTCATCGGCGGAAACATAGCCGCCGAACTTCGGGCGCAGCAAAACGCCGAGCAGATACGCCATAACGGACGGAGAAAGTCCCGTTGTGTACGAATTCAAAATAAAGAACAGCGGATCGTCCGTCAAGACCGGCACGCACATTTCAACAAGACCGTAAAGCTGTTCCTCAAGCTTCCATACCTCGCCGCCGGGGCCGCGCCCGTAGGACGGCGGGTCCATGATGATGCCGTCGTAATGGTTGCCGCGGCGAATTTCGCGCTGCACGAATTTCACGCAGTCATCGACAAGCCAGCGCACCGGGCGCTCTGCCAAATTCGATGCCGCTGCGTTTTCGCGCGCCCACTGCACCATGCCCTTGGAGGCATCTACATGCGTGACCGTCGCGCCCGCTTCCATACACGCGAGCGTCGCCGCGCCGGTGTAGCCGAATAAGTTTAGAATTTTAATTTCGCGCTCGGGATTTTTCTCCTTTGCCGCGCGGATGCGCGCCGCGGTGTAATCCCAGTTCACGGCCTGCTCCGGGAAAACGCCCGTGTGTTTAAAGCCCATGGGCTTTAAGCGGAACGTGAGGTCGCCGCGCGTGATTTTCCACACGTCCGGCAGCTTTTTATAAACCTCCCATTTGCCGCCGCCCGTAGAGGAACGCTTATAGCGCGCGTGAGCGGAACGCCAACGGGGATCTTTTTTCTCCGACTTCCAGATAATCTGCGGATCGGGGCGGATGAGGAGAATGTCTCCCCACCGCTCCAACCGCTCGCCGGAGCCGGTATCAATCAATTCATAGTCTTTCCAGTTTGCTGCTCTCATCAGACCAATTCTTCCTTAATCACTTCAGAAATATCGTTTGCAAGCTTTTCAATCAGCGTCAAATCTCTGCCTTCCACCATGACGCGCAGCAGCGGCTCTGTGCCGGACGGGCGCACAATGACGCGGCCTTCGCCGTTCAGCGTTGCGGTTGCCTGCTGAATAGCCTTCTTCACCTTCGGGTCAGTGTGGAACGCCAGCTTGCCCTCCGGCGAGACCTTGATATTCACCATCGTCTGCGGGTAACGCTCCATGACGGTCTTGAGGGAAGAAAGCTTTGCTTCGCGCTGCTTTAAGATGCTCAAAAGCTGCGCCGCCGTCAGCTGGCCGTCGCCGGTCGTTGCGAAATCGCGGAAAATGACGTGGCCGCTCTGCTCGCCGCCGAAGCTGTAGTTTTCAAGCAGCATTTCTTCCAGCACGTAACGATCGCCGACCTTCGTCGCTTCAAAGTGGATGCCGTTTGCTTCGCAGCACTTTACAAAGCCGAGGTTCGTCATGATGGTGCCGACGATGCAGTCCTTATTCAGCTTACCGCGGCTCTTCATATCGAGGCCGCAGATTGCCATGATGAAGTCGCCGTCGATGACTTCGCCGTTTTCGTCCACGGCAAGGCAGCGGTCGGCGTCGCCGTCAAACGCGATGCCCGCGTCGACCTTATGCGTCTTCACATATTCCACGAGCGATTCCATATGGGTGGAACCGCAGTTATCGTTGATGTTCGTGCCGTTCGGCTCATCATGCAGCATGTGCACCTTGGCGCCGAGCTCCGTAAACAGTGTTTCCGCCGTCATCGCGGAGGAGCCGTTCGCGCAGTCGAGCGCGATTTCAAGGCCCGTCAGTGAGAAGTGCACCGTGGACTTCACGTGATCGATGTAATCGCGCAGCGCGTTCGGCGCATACGACACCGTGCCGAGGTCGCTGTCTGCGGGCAGCGGCGGCAGAGCCGCTTCGCCGAGGATCAGAGACTCAATGCGCTCCTCAAGGTCGTCCGGCAGCTTGTAGCCGTCGCCGCTGAAAATTTTAATGCCGTTATACTCGTAAGAGTTGTGTGATGCAGAGATCATCACACCGGCGTCTGCCTTGTATTTTTCCACAAGGTATGCCACGGCCGGGGTAGGCACAACGCCCAGCAGAACGACCGATGCGCCTACGCTGCACAGGCCGGCCGCCATGGCGTTTTCCAGCATGTCGCTCGAAAGGCGGGTATCCTTGCCGATGATGACGCGCGGGTGGCGGTTTGATTTGTTGATGAGCACGGCAGCGGCCGCGCGGCCAAGCTTCATTGCAAGCTCGCAGGTGAGGTCATGGTTCGCGACACCGCGAACACCGTCTGTACCGAATAATCTTCCCATAGTCGTATGCTCCTTTTTATGTCAAAAATTTTAAGGGGTGACTTTTTTGATTCTTTTCAATCTGTTCCCCCCGCATGCCGATTGCATGCGTTCCCAAAAGAGTGTCATACGTCGAATCTCGGGTTATCGTCCGCAACGGTTCCCGGCGGCGTAAGTCCGAGGTGCAAGTAAGCCGCGCGCGTGGCACAGCGGCCGCGCGGGGTACGCTGCAAAAAGCCGATCTGCATCAGATACGGCTCCACAACGTCTTCGATCGTCACGGCTTCCTCGCCAATGGCCGCCGCCAGCGTTTCCACACCCACGGGGCCGCCGTTATAATACTGGATAATCGCGTTCAGCATGCGTCTGTCGCCGGAATCGAGCCCAAGCTCGTCAATCTCGAGGCGGTCAAGCGCAATCTTCGCCGTGCTGTATGTGATGACGCCGTCGCTCATGATCTGCGCAAAGTCACGCACGCGCTTTAACATGCGGTTTGCGATACGCGGCGTACCGCGCGAGCGCGAGGCAATCTCCAGCGCACCGTCCGCTTCAATGTCAATACCTAAAATGCCGGCGCTGCGGGTGACGATTTTCGCAAGCTCCTTCGGCTCGTAGAGCTCCAAACGCAGCACCACGCCGAAACGGTCGCGCAGCGGCGCAGAAAGCTGACCGGCTCTCGTCGTTGCACCGACAAGCGTAAAGCGCGGCAGCGGCAGATGATAGGACGCCGCCATTTGCCCCTTGCCTGTAATAATGTCGAGCGCAAAGTCCTCCATGGCGGGGTACAAGATCTCCTCCACACTGCGCGGCAGACGGTGAATCTCATCGATGAACAGCACGTCGCCGGGATTCAGATTCGTCAATAATGCGGCGAGGTCGCCCGGCTTTTCGATGGCCGGGCCACTCGTGATGCGCAGATTGACACCGAGCTCGTTTGCAATGATGCCCGCAAGCGTCGTTTTGCCGAGACCCGGCGGGCCGTAGAGCAAAACGTGGTCAAGCGATTCTTTTCTCTGCTTTGCCGCCTGAATGAACACCTCTAAGTTTTCTTTTACCTTTTCCTGGCCCACATAGTCCGCAAAGGTACGCGGGCGCAGCGGGTTTTCCACCTCCGCGTCCTCCGGCACATACTCCGGCGCAATGACGCGGTTTTCAAAATCCATTTCGTTGTCTCTGTCAAACGTCACGCGAAAAGCACTCTCCTTTCAGCGTGTATTAAAAGCGGCTTGCCATACTCTTTAAAGCGCCGCGAATAAGTTCTTCCGTAGAGAGGGAGCCGTCCAGCTTCGCCACGGCCTGCGCGGCTTCGGACTGTGTATAACCGAGCACAATAAGCGCCTGTACGGCCTGCTCGGCGTTCTGAGACGCAGAAACAATGCCCGCGTCGTCCGTGCCGGTCAGTTCCAGCGTGCCGCCCGTAAAGCCCATCTTCTTCACGCGGTCTTTCAATTCCAGCACGATGCGCTGTGCAAGCTTCGGGCCCACGCCGCTCGCCTTTGTAAACTTTTTGCTGTCGCCGGAGGCCGCCGCCATGGCAACGCCCTCCGGGGTCATTTCGGATAAAATGGAGAGCGCCGCCTTCGGGCCCACGCCGCTGATGGTCGTCAGCATCTTGTAGCAGTTCAGCTCGCTTTTTGTAGAGAAGCCGTATAAATCAAGCGCGTCCTCGCGCACGTTTAAATGCGTATAGACCGTAGCCGTTTCGCCGATGCGCGGCATGTTTTTCTGCGTGTTCATGGAAGTGAAGCACTTAAACGCCACGCCACCGCATTCAATAGCGACAACGCCCGGCTCCATGTGTACAAGTTTCCCGGTAAGACTGTAAAACATCGCTTTTGTCCTTTCTATACCCTCTGTACTCTCTGTCCAAATAGACGGCGTTACCTCAAAAACTGCCGCAGCGCCGTGCCGGAGGCATGGCAGTGGCAAATGGCAATGGCGAGCGCGTCCGCCGTGTCGTCCGGCTTCGGCACCTCGCGCAGGCACAAAAGGCGGCGGGTCATTTCCATCACCTGCGGCTTTAAGGCCTTGCCGTATCCCGTAACGGCCAATTTCACCTGCACGGGGGTGTATTCAAAAACAGGCACGCGGGCCTTCTGCGCCGCAAGCAAAATGACGCCACGGGCTTCCGCCACACCGATGCCGGTCGTTTTATTGTTTGAAAAATAGAGCTTTTCCACGGAGATCGCATCCGGGTGATACTGCGCCAAAACCTGCGCGATGCCGTCGTAAATGATCTCCAAACGGCGGTTGAAATCCGTGCCCGCTTTGGTTGTCACCGCGCCGTGCTCCAACGTGCGGTAACGGTTATTTTTCATTTCCACCACGCCGTAGCCGACAATGGCGTAGCCGGGGTCGATGCCGAGAACGATCATGCCGTTTTTCCTTTCAAAACCAAAGGGCAGAAAAGCCCATACTGCCTTATAGTATATCATATCTCAGCCCTTTTGAATAGCCGAAAATTTCGAAAAAATTGTGAACGGCACGCGGGTTTTCCGTATAAAAAGCGGACACACCGCCAAAAAGCCGTGTGCCCGCAAAAAACTTATTCTTTTTTACTCGGCGAGCGCCTGTGTACGCGCTGCCATGTCCGAAATATGCACGAGTCCGAAGCCGTCCACGCCGGAAAGCACACGGTCATTGAGCGGCGCCGTCCAGACCTCCGGCAAAAGCTGTGCACCCAGTACCATACCAAGCACAGAGCCCGCCGTGGCGCAGTTGCAGTCCGTGTCAAAGCCCATCGTCAGGCACAGCTCCATCGTGTAGGTGAAGTCCTTCTTGCCCCACAATAAGCCCATCGCGACGATTGCCGCATTCGAGACGGTGTGACACCAGTGGTGCTGATTATTTTCATCGTACTTGCCGAGGATATATGCTTTCGTCTCCTCAGCGGTGTCGCCGCTTTCAAAGCGGCTCAAAATTTCCGCAAGCTCTTCATAAAGACGACTCTTTTTCGGGATCTGCTTCATGCCGGAGCGAATGATGGTCGGCATGTCGTCGTTAACCGCCGCTTTCGCAAGCATCGAGGCAATCCACATTTCGCCGTAGATGCCGTTTTTCACGTGAGAGATGGACGCATCGCGCCATGCCATTTCCGCCGCCGTTTCCATATCGCCGGGGCAAATATAGCCGAACAGATCGCCCCTGATCTGTGCACCGATCCACTCCCTGTACGGGTTGCGGTACAACGCCGATTTCGGAGGGAAAACGGATTGTGCGAGGTTGATATATGCCACGCGCTCCGCCGTGCACAGGTGTAAAAGCGGCAGGTTCATCAGCCAGTTTTCCGCCGCGTCATCGGGTGTGAAATCGCGCCCGTACTGCTCGACGAGCTTTAACGCGATGAGCGTGTAGTTCGTGTCATCGTCCTCCGGCATGTAAGAGACGTTGTTGATCCACCCGGTTTTTTCCGCGCCGTAGGCGTGTCCGTCGTCGCGCACGTTGTATTTTTCGCGCAGAACAGGCCCGATATCGGACGAAATGTAGTTTTGCAGCGGCAGGTTGCCGGTCTCTTTCAAAAGCCCGTTGATGCGTGCACGCCGCCAGCCCTCTACCGGCTGACCCAACAGGCAGCCCGCACAGCGGCCGAGCCACGCGCCGTAGATTTTGTCGCAATCCGCTTTGGCTTTCTCTTTCGGCTCACCGGCAGATGCCGCCTTGATGCCCGGAAGGTCGGACGGCTCGTCTTTGTCCTGCGGGTTTTCAAGCGCACAAAGCTGCTCTAAAAGCTCTGCGCCTGCGGCGGTACGCGCCGCGCCGCGCGGCATTTCCTTTACCTGCTCGGCACGCTCTTTAAAGCGTTCCGCTTCCAAAATGCCCTCGTCAATCCTCTGCTCGATCTCAATGGGCAAATCGTCACAAAAATCAAACCACAACTGTTCTCTGAGCATAAGCTGTCTCCTCTCCGGCGCATTCGCGTCTGCATAAATATACGACACGCAATCGCTTTGCGCGTAATGGCTGAAACGGTTATTTCGCACACATATCGTGCGCGATATTTCTGTTTTTAATTATACCGCATAATTTCTCAAAAGGCAAATACAAAACGCCGTGCGAAAACACAGCGTTTTGTACAATCAATCTTTCATTAACGTGACCATAACGGCCTTTTGTGCATGCAAACGGTTCTCCGCTTCGTCGAAGATTGGGCCTGCGTTCGCCTCGAACACCTCTTCGGTAATCTCCTCGCCGCGGTGTGCCGGCAGACAGTGCTGTACAATGGCATCGCTCTTTGCAACGCCCATGATCTTCTCATCGATGCAATAGCCTGCAAACGCCTTTTCGCGTGCTGCGCGCTCTTCTTCCTGACCCATAGATGTCCACACGTCGGTGATAACGACATCTGCGTCCTTTGCGGCAACCATCGGGTCATCGGTCAGCGTGAAGCAGTCATAGCCGGCTGCAAAATCGAGAATCTCCTGCGGCGGGCGGTAGCCCTCCGGGCAAGCCACAGCAACTTCCATGCCAACCTTCAAGCCGCCGACGATGAGGGAGTTCATCATGTTGTTGCCGTCGCCGATGAAGCACATCTTCAGGCCGTCGAACGAGCCCTTATATTCGCGGATCGTCATGAGGTCGGCTAAGATCTGGCACGGGTGGCAGAAATCCGTCAAACCGTTGATGACCGGCACGGAGCCGTACTTTGCGAGGTCTTCGACCTCCTTCTGCTCGAAGGTGCGGATCATGATGCCGTCCACATAGCGGGAAAGCACGCGTGCGGTGTCCTGCACCGGCTCGCCGCGACCGATCTGCGAGCCTTCGCCCGCGAGCACAACGGCATAGCCGCCGAGCTGATTGATGCCCACTTCAAACGAAACGCGCGTTCTGGTGGAAGACTTCTCAAAAATCATGGCAAGGCACTTGCCCTTTAAGTGGTGGTGCTCGATGCCGTGCTTTGTCTCATACTTGAGCTGGTCGGCAAGGTTCAGAATGTCGATGATCTCCTCTTTGGAGAGATCGAGCAGTTTTAATAAATGTTTCATGGGAATTTCCTCCGTTTATTTAATCTGTTCCGCAAAAATCGCGAGACCGGCATCGATCTCTTCTTTTGTGATGGTGAGCGGCGGCAGGAAGCGCACAAGGTCCTTCGCCGTCAAAATGAGCAGACCCGCTTTCGCGCAAGCATTCAGCACATCATGGGCGTCCTTGTCCTTCACTTTCACGCCGATCATCATGCCGCGGCCGCGCACAAACTCGACGTTCGGCATTTTAAGCAGTCGCTCTTTGAAATACTCACCTTTTTCCTGCACTTTTTTTAAGAATTCCGGCTTGGATACGCGGGAAACGACCTCCACCGCACCGGCGCACACCACGGGGTTTGCACCGAACGTGGAGCCGTTCATGCCGGGGGCAAAGCTGTCCTTTACTTTCTCGCCCGCGATGCATACGCCGATCGGCAAGCCGCCGCCAAGCCCCTTCGCCGCCGTTACAACGTCCGGCAGAATGCCCGCGCGCTGATAGCTGAAGAAGTAGCCCGTGCGGCCGATGCCCGTCTGCACTTCGTCAAGCATCATCAGCACGTCACGCTCCGTGCACAGTGCACGCACGGCCTTTAAATAGTCTTCCTCCATCGGCACCACACCGCCTTCGCCCTGCACGCTCTCCAGCAGCACGGCGCAGACCTCGGGGTCAGAGAGCTTCGCTTTCAGGTCTTCCACGTCGTTGCCCTTGGCGTACACAAAGCCCTCGGTCAGCGGGGTGAAAAGCCGATGAAAGCCGTCCTGACCCGTTGCCGCCAATGTGGTGAGCGTTCTGCCGTGAAAAGAATTTTCCAGCGTGACGATCTTATACGCGTGCTTCTTTTCGCCGTATTTACGGGCAATTTTAATGGCGCACTCGTTCGCTTCCGCGCCGCTGTTGCAGAAGAACGAACGGCAAAGGCCGCTGTTTTTTGCAAGCAGTTCCGCAAGCTGTGTGTTTTTATCACAGTAATAATAGTTCGACATGTGCTGAATTTTGCCCGCCTGTTCGGTGACGGCCTTCACCCAGCCCTCGTCGCAATAGCCCAGCGCATTCACGCCGATGCCGGAGGTGAAATCGTAGTAATGCTTGCCCTCCACGTCCCAAGCCTCGGCGTTTTTGCCGTGGCTGAGCGCCACGTCCACACGGCCGTAGGAATGGAGGATATACTCCTGTTCCTGCTTTTTAATTGCTTCAAAACTCATATTCAAAATTCCTTTTGTTTCCACAATATCGTCTGTACCCTGTTGAAAACATATCCGTACTTGTCTTCCACACCGATACTATCGCCGACGAACCCCAGTGCTTCTCCCATTCGCCGTTTTCGTTACGGGTACGGGCGCGGTTTTTCCCTCTTAATAGAACATCGTGCCGATGCCTTCATCGGTGAAGAGCTCGACCAGAATGGAGTGCGGCGTTCTGCCGTCGATGATATGCGCGCGCTCTACGCCGCGGCGCACAGCCTCCACGCAGCAGTCAATCTTCGGAATCATGCCGCCGCTGATGATGCCGTCGCGCTTCAGCTTCGGCACGTCGCTGACGTTTACGACCGGGATAAGCGTGTTTTCATCGTCCTTATCCTGCAGCAGACCGACAATATCGGTCATCAAAATGAGCTTGCGCGCGCCGAGCTCCGCCGCAATGCGCGCCGCCGCCACATCGGCGTTGATGTTGTACACCTCACCGTGGTAGCCTGCCGCCACCGTGGAGATAACGGGTGTGTAGCCGGAAGCAATGGCATCTTCAACGATCTTCGTGTTCACTTCGCGGATCTCGCCCACAAAGCCGAGGTCTTCGGCTGCGGGCAGCTTATCCGCCTTCAGCATGGAACCGTCAAGGCCGCACAGGCCGACCGCCTTGCCGCCGGTGTTTTCCAAAAGCTGTACGAGGTCTTTATTGACTTTGCCTGCCAGCACCTGCTGCACAATGTCCATCGTCTCCGCGTCGGTGTAGCGCATACCGCCGACAAAGCGGCTTTCCTTGCCGATCTTTTTCAGCATGCCGCTGATCTCCGGGCCGCCGCCGTGCACCAGCACGACATTCACGCCGACGAGCTGCATCAGCACAATATCGTTCATCACGGCTTCTTTCAGCTCCGGGTTAATCATAGCATTGCCGCCGTATTTGACGACGATGGTCTCGCCCGCCCACCTTTTGATATACGGCATCGCCTGCACGAGCACATGGGCGCGGTCGCTGTTCGAGATGCCGATCTTCTTTTCTTCACTCATGTTCTGTAATCTCCGTTGATTTTCACATAGTCATAGGTGAGGTCGCAGCCGAAGGCTTCCGCCTCCGCGTCTCCGCTGTTGAGCTCCACCAAAATGGTAATTTCCTTTTCATGCAGCACCTTTGCTGCTTCTTCCTCGCTGAAGTTGATGCCCGCACCGTTCACGCAGACATCTACCTGCCCGTACGCGCTCTTAAAGGACACGTCCACCTTGTTGATGTCGATATCCGCGCCGGCATAACCGATGGCGCACAGCACGCGACCCCAGTTGGCGTCTTCGCCGAACATGGCAGCCTTGAGCAGAGAGGAGCAGATGACGGACTTTGCAACCGTCTTCGCCGTCTCCCAGTCCTTCGCGCCGGTCGTCTTGCAGATGAGCAGCTTCGTTGCGCCCTCGCCGTCGCCCGCCATCATCATGGAAAGCTTTCTGCAAACCGCCGTCAGCGCCTCAAGAAACGTCTTGTACGCTTCGTTTTCTTCGGTGATCTCCTCGTTTTCCGCCTCGCCGTTCGCCATAATGGCAAGCGTGTCGTTCGTGGAGGTATCGCCGTCCACGCTGATCATGTTGAATGTGGTGTCTGCCGCCGCCTTAATGGCCTTTTGCAGCATCGGCACGGAAATGGCGCAGTCCGTCGTGACAAAGCACAGCATCGTCGCCATGTTCGGGTGGATCATGCCGGAGCCCTTGGAGATGCCGCCGATGCACACCTCTTTGTCGCCGAGCGTAATCTTTACGGCGCACTCTTTTTCGATGGTGTCGGTCGTCATGATGGCCTTTGCCGCCATGTTGGAGCCGTTTTCGTTCAGCAGTGCCGCCAACGCCGGGGCTGCATTCTCAATCGGCGCGATCGGCAAAATCTGCCCGATAACGCCCGTAGACGCGACGATGACATCGTGCGGGTCAATGCCGAGCGCTTCGCCCGCGATTTCGCACATGCGCCACGCTTTCTTTTCGCCGTCTGCGTTGCAGGTGTTGGCGTTGCCGCTGTTGCAGATGACCGCCTGTGCGCGGCCGTCCGCGATATTTTTGCGCGTGACAAGAATCGGCGCACCCTTTACAAGGTTCTGCGTGTAAACGCCTGCCGCCGCACACGGTGTTTTGCTGAAAATCATAGCCAGATCGGCTTTGGACTTATTTTTGCGGATGCCGCAGTGGATGCCGCCGGCTAAAAAGCCCTTAGCCGCGGTGACGCCGCCTTCGATAAACTGCATACTGAATTGCTCCTTATATAAAAATCGCTTTCCCTTAATTTCGTACTCTTTTAGAATGCCGGCGGAACGAGCTTTAAGCCGCAGGTCTCGTCCAGACCGAACAGAATGTTCATGTTCTGAATGGCCTGCCCTGCCGCGCCCTTCACCATGTTATCGATAGCGCTGATGGCGATGAACGTGCCGGTGCGCGGGTCCGTAAAGATGGACACGTCGCAGAAATTCGTGTACTTGATGTTGTGAATATCGGCGCTCTTGCCCTTTGGCAGCAACCGCACAAACGGCTCTTTGCCGTATCTTTCCTCATACGCCGCGCGAAGCATTTCCTCCGTAACGCCCGGCTTGAGCTTTGCATAGCATGTCGCTAAAATGCCGCGGTTCACCGGCAGCAGATGCGGCACGAACGTGATGTGCATTTTCTCACCCGAAATTTTGGAAAGCGTCTGCTCGATTTCCGGCGTATGGCGGTGGCACGCGACTTTATACGCGGACATACCCTCATTCAGCTCCGGGTAGTGGCTGTTCTGCGCCGGCTTTCTGCCCGCGCCGGTCACGCCGGACGCGCAGTTTGCGATGATACCGGTCGTCTCGATATAGCCCTTTTCCAGTGCCGGCACAAGTGCAAGCGGCACCGCCGTGGTGTAGCAGCCCGGGTTTGCAACGAGCTTTGTCTTCTTAATTTCCTCGCGGAACAGCTCCGGCAGACCGTACACGGCTTTTTCGTGCAGCGCCTTATCCGTAAATGTGCCGCCGTACCACTCGGTGTATTCTTCCTCGCTCTTTAAGCGGAAGTCCGCGCCGAGGTCGATGAACGCCTTGCCTTTTTTGTCACACTCCGCAGCAAGCTCCTGCGAAAGGCCGTGCGGCAAAGCGGCAAAGATGACATCGCTTTTTTCCACAACCGCTTCCTGCGTGGTGCAGATGAGGTCGCACATTTCGCGGTATGCCGGGTAAACGTCCGACAAAGCCTGTCCCTCAAAGCTTACAGAGCTGATGGCCGCAAGCTCCGCTGCGGGATGCCCCGCAATCAGGCGGCAGATCTCCGCGCCCGCATAACCGGTGGCGCCCACGACGCCGACCTTAATCTTTTCCATTTTGATACCCCCAACAAAGGTAAAATTGAATTTATAGCCCGTTTACGATCGTGCGCACTTCTTTTGCCGCCGCGCGGACGTTCTCCGGGCACGGCGCACCCTTGACCTTGCGGTCGCGCACGCATTTTTCAAGGTTGATGGCCTCGTACACGCCCTCGTCGAACGCATTACAGACCTTTTTGTATTCGTCGATCGGCAGCGTCTCCAGCGTCAGGCCGCGCTCGATGCACAAGGCGACAAGCTCGCCCGTAATCTTATACGCATCGCGGAACGGCAGGCCCTTTGAAGCCACCAGATAATCCGCGCAATCCGTTGCATTGATGAAGCCCTTTGCCGCTGCGGCGCGCATGTTCTCTTTTAAAACGCGCATTGTTTTCAGCATCGGGATAAACGGCGTCAGGCACAGGCGCAGGGTATCCACCGCGTCAAACACGGCTTCCTTGTCCTCCTGCATGTCCTTGTTGTACGCGAGCGGCAGACCCTTCATCATGGTCAAAAGCGCCATCAGGTCGCCGAACACGCGGCCGCTCTTGCCGCGGATAAGCTCCGTAATATCCGGGTTCTTCTTCTGCGGCATGATGCTGGAGCCGGTGGAAAACGCGTCGTCCAGCTCGATGAATTTAAACTCCCACGAGCACCAAAGAATGATCTCCTCGGAAAATCTCGAAAGATGCACCATCGCAAGCGAAATCGCCGCGGCGATTTCCGCGCAGAAATCGCGGTCGGCAACGCCGTCGAGGCTGTTGCGGCTCACGCCGGAGAAGCCGAGCAGCTTCGCCGTCAAATCACGGTCGAGCGGGTACGTCGTTCCGGCCAAAGCGCCGGAGCCAAGCGGGCAAACGTCCATACGCTTTAACGCGTCCTGCATACGGCCGATGTCGCGCAGGAACATTTCGGCATACGCCATTAAATGATGCCCGAACGTGATGGGCTGTGCGCGCTGTAAATGCGTGTAGCCCGGCATAACGGTGTCGGCATATTCCTCCGCCTGGTCGCACAGTACGTTGATGAGCTCTTTTAACTGTTCCATGAGCCCCGCGCACTCCTTGCGCAGCGTCAGACGAACATCCAGCGCAACCTGATCGTTGCGGCTGCGGGCGGTATGTAATCTCTTGCCTGCGTCGCCGATGCGCGCCGTCAGCTCGCCCTCGATAAACGTGTGAATATCTTCGGCATCGGGGTCAATGTGCAGAGCGCCCGTCTCGATATCCTTTTCGATTTTCTCAAGCTCCGCGCAGATCTTTTCGCTTTCGCCTTTGTCGATGATTCCCGCCGCGCCGAGCATTGTGGCATGCGCAATGCTGCCCTCAATGTCCTCTTTGTACATGCGGCTGTCAATAGAAATAGACGAGTTAAAGTCGTTCGTCTTCGGGTCTGCCTCCTTCTGGAAGCGGCCTTTCCATAATTTCATGGCTGAATCTTTCCTTCCCGTTTATGGCAGAAAAGGGCAGGCAGATGAATGCCTACCCTAAATCTACTTTTGGATTATTTATTTTCGGTCTTTGCCTTCATGTGTGCATAAACCTTGATCGGCAGGCCGAACAGGTTGATGAAGCCGTTTGCATCCGCCTGGTTGTAAACCTCGTCCTCATCGAACGTTGCGATCTCCGGGTCATACAGGCTGTACGGAGAGGTGACACCTGCATCAATGATGTTGCCCTTATAAAGCTTCAGCTTGACATCGCCGGTGACGGTCTGCTGGGTGGAATCTACGAATACGGAAAGCGCCTCGCGCAGCGGGGTGAACCACTGGCCGTAGTAAACAAGTTCCGCAAACTTCAAACCGATCTGCTGCTTGTAGTGGAACGTGTCTCTGTCCAGGCACAGCTCTTCAAGCTTATTGTGTGCGTGGTAAAGGATTGCACCGCCCGGAGTCTCATAAACGCCGCGGCTCTTCATGCCGACAAGTCTGTTCTCTACGATATCCGCAAGGCCTACGCCGTTCTTGCCGCCGAGCTCGTTGAGCGTCGTTACAACTTCCACACCGTTCATTTCCTTGCCGTTGATGGCGGTCGGCTTGCCCTTTTCAAAATGAATCGTCACATAAGTGGGCTCGTCCGGGGCCTGCTCCGGGGAAACGCCGAGCTCAAGGAAGCCCGGGTGGTTGTACTGCGGCTCGTTTGCCGGATCTTCAAGGTCAAGACCCTCATGGGACAGATGCCAGATGTTCTTATCCTTGGAGTAGTTTGTTTCACGGTTGATCTTCAGCGGAATGTTGTGTGCTTCCGCATACTCGATTTCTTCTTCTCTCGATTTGATGCTCCACTCTCTCCACGGAGCGATGATGGTCATTTCGGGAGCAAACGCCTTAATGGTCAGCTCGAAACGAACCTGATCGTTGCCCTTGCCGGTGCAGCCGTGGCAGATGGCGTCTGCGCCCTCGGCCTTAGCAATTTCAACGATGCGCTTTGCGATGATCGGGCGGGCAAAGGACGTGCCGAGCAGGTACTTGTTCTCGTAGACCGCACCTGCCTGTACGGTGGGATAAACATATTCCTGAATGAATTCTTCCTTGAGGTCTTCAATGTAGAGCTTCGACGCACCGGTCTTCAGTGCTTTTTCTTCCAGACCGTCAAGCTCCGTGCCCTGACCCACGTCGGCGGAAACCGCGATGACCTCGCAGTTGTTGTAGTTTTCCTTCAGCCACGGGATGATGATGGAGGTATCCAGACCACCGGAGTACGCCAGAACGACCTTTTTAATATCCTTCTTTGCCTTTGCCATGATATAACCCTTCCTTTTTTCATAAACCGCCGTCATCGTGCGGCGGAGAATTATTTGTTTCAACGGTCATTATTATACACCGTTTTCCGGAAAAATCAACCCTTTTCTTGAATATTTATTCATCTTTTTTGAAGGTTGTCGAAATTTCCAGATTTCATGCGGGTTTTTCGGCTTTGTATTTGTGTATTTTTCAAAATTCGATCTTCAAAAGTATGCATTTTCGAATGAATAAAGCGCATATTATACATTTGTATACACTACTTTATACATTTTCGCTTTCGGAATTGTTTTCTACGATATAGGGCTTTATCAGCGCCATTTCGCGCGGCTCCACACGGGCATGAATAAGGAGCCCTTCCGGCACGTATTCTTCGGAGACGAGCGCGCCCGCTTTTCTCAGCTGTGCCGCAATGCCCGTCTTTGCAAACGGCAGCAGCGCCGTCACGTCCACAGGCTTCACCGGCAGGTTATCTTCAATCGCCTGCAAAAGCGCCGGGATGCCTTCGTTTTTCAGCGCACTGATGCGCACCGCGCCCGTCAAATGCAAAGCGCTGTCCGCATCGCCCACAAGGTCCCATTTATTGAGCACCGGGATAACCGGGCGGTCACCGCAGCCGAGGCTCTGCAAAATTTCATTTGTCACGTCCAAGTGCGTGCGTGCTTCGGGGCTGGAAGCATCGCACACGTTCAAAATGATGTCCGCCGTTGCAGCCTGCTCCAACGTGGAGCGGAACGCCTCCACCAAATGGTGCGGCAAGCGGCGCACAAGGCCGACCGTATCGATGAGCATAACGGTCTTGCCGCCGGGCAGCTTCAACGCGCGCGCCGTGGGGTCCAGCGTCGCGAAAAGCTTATCCTCCGCCAAAACGCCCGCTTGCGTCAAGAGATTCATCAAGGTCGATTTGCCCGCGTTCGTGTAGCCGACAAGCGCCACCGTCACCGTGCCGTCCTTTTCGCGGCGGCGCTGCGTCTCGTGGCGGCCGACTTCTATTTTCTTCAACTGTTCGCGCAGCGCTTCAATTCTGCGGCGAATGTGTCGGCGGTCGGTCTCTAATTTCGTTTCGCCCGGGCCGCGCGTGCCGATGCCGCCGCCGAGACGCGAAAGCGCCGTGCCTTTGCCGGTCAAACGCGGCAGAAGGTATTTCAGCTGCGCCGCTTCCACCTGCACCTTACCTGCGCGGCTCTGCGCACGCTGCGCAAAAATATCGAGGATCAGCATCGTGCGGTCCACAACGCGCACGTCCGTCGCATTTTCAAGGTTGCGGATCTGCGTCGGCGTCAGCTCGCGGTCAAAAATAATCAGCTCAATCTCGTTGTTCTCGCAGAAATTCCGAATTTCCTCCACCATGCCGCTGCCTACGCACGTCGCGGTCTCCGGGGAGGGGCGCTTCTGCATCATCGTCGCAATAGGCTCCGCGCCGCCGCTTTTTGCAAGCTCCCACAGCTCGCGCAGCGATTCCTCCGCGTCATACTCGCCCGTGTCCAGCGAGACCAAAAGCGTGCGCTCCGGCACGATTACGTTTTCCGTATAATTCATAAGGTTCTCCTTTTTTCATTTCTGATCTATCGTTTCAAAGCCGCAGCGTTTTCCGCCGCAGTTTGTTGTTTCCCACTTTCTATTATACAGAAAACAAAGAAGAAAACAATCAATATTTATCAATCAATGGTGAATTCCTTGCATTTCTGAACTCGAAAATTTCTAATACTTATTCTAAATAGTATTGACATTTAGCTGTATATATGTTAATGTTGACTTGTACAAATAACTTATTTTAAATTGAGGTGCTTCCGATGCACATTTAAAGTCTTCTTTAAATTTCGCCTTACAAACTCTAATGCGTATTTGTACATTTGAGTATTAAAAATGCTGTGTAATTATTTGCAATTTATTCTAAAGTTTATTTAGATGAAAGGAGTTTCTCATGAAGAAATTGGTCTCAACAGTCATTTCTATGCTTTTGCTTTTATCTAGCGTATTCGTATATGCAAGCGAACCCACTTTCTCCACTTCGGCGTCTCTAGAAAAAGTTCAAACATTTTCCGCTCAAACCTTACCTGAATCTATTTACAAATTCATTGAAGATTGTGATGTCGAAATCAAAGATGACTCTGTCATCTGGATTGAACAAGATAGCAATTCATCCGCTCTCCGTATTCAAAACACAGAAGGCACCAAAAAAACATTAACCAGTGTCTTTGAAATTTCAACTGACGAAGATGGTAATTCTTTCAAAAACAATTCCGTCGCCGAACTTTTAAATCCTCCTATTCAACCCGTGGACGGATACACACAGCCGTTCAATCAAGAGGGAATTAAAGTTAGTTATACATGCGTGTATAACCTTGAAATTTCGGATCGTTGGTATTACCACATGATTGGCTCATATTTCACATACAAAGCTGATGCTGGAACGGCACCCAGTTCTATTCGCCTCTGGTTTAGCGGATATGGTGATTTATATCAAAAAAGCTCATCTTCCTATAAACTTCTAAAAGAAGATCAGCACAAAGTAATTGATTTTACTCGATATGCTCCTTCAAAAAATACAATGTATTCGAAAACCGACGAAATGCCCACAAATCAATATATTGTTCCCATCAATGCAAATGGTGGTATGGAAGTAATCCTCTATGTAAATGTTGGTGGACGGCAATTATATGACCACTATATATTTTCATAATCTCAATAATATTTAATCATAACAAGTGAGTGGTTAAGACAATGAAAAAGCAATTTGCGGTCATGTTCTGCCTTTTAGCGATATTTACATGCCTTGTCGGGTGCTCAACCGGCTCGAAAGTCTCATTCCCCGAAACGTTTATCGGCTCTGTGGGGCAGGGGGAAACCGATGTGCTGAAAACGCTCGGTACTACCGAGCAGGCGCTCTCCGGCTATACCGTGGACGTTTACGGCAAAACCGCCAATGTGCAGCTTTCATTTGACGCATACCGCGGCGATGAAACCTCCGCCGGCAAGCTCAACTACGCAGAGCTCACCGTACCGTGCACGCCGAATGATGACGGCTTTTCATACATGCGCACCTGCTACGACAAGCTTGAAAAAGCGCTCGGCGAACCGTTCACGACCGACGTGAACATGGACGGCGTTTCCGCCGAAGACGATACCGATACGCTTTTTGCGGCGCTGCAAAAAGATGCAGGCGGCGAAAATGTCTGCGCCTTACAATACCAGTGGCGCGGCCTCGGTGAAAACGAATCGCTGCTTTACCTTTATTACTATCCGAACGAAAACGGCTCGGCGCGCGTAAAGCTCACGTTTTTGCCGAAAGAGCGTGCACAAATTCCATAAAGCTCTGTAAAAAGGCGCGGAAGTTTTGAAAAGCTCCTGCGCTTTTTGCGTTTTCAAAAAATTTACAGATTTTCGATTTGCTTTTTTTCGCGTATTGTGGTAATATACGATATTATTATACATGCCAAGCGGCATATGGCTGCGGCAAATTTTTTGTAGGAAAGACAGGTTATTTTTTCTCAGATGGACAGTCACAGTACAGGGTTGATCATAGCGTTGATCGTTCTGATCGTTTTGTCCGCCTATTTCTCCGCCACGGAAACGGCGTTTTCGTCGCTCAACCGTATCCGGCTCAAAAACTTGGCCGATAACGGCAACAAGCGCGCAAAGCTCGCCTATAAGCTCGTGGATAATTACGACGAGCTCATCTCCTCCGTTCTGGTGGGAAACAACATCGTCAACATCAGTGCGTCTTCTCTCGCCACCGTTTTGTTTATCAAAGCATTCGGCGACAACGGTCCCACCGTTTCCACCATCGCCATGACGATCATCGTGCTCATTTTCGGCGAGGTCACGCCGAAAAGCATCGCAAAAGAGTCCCCGGAAGCATTCGCTATGTTTTCCGCGCCCATCATCAACGTGCTCATTTACGTCTTCAAGCCCATTAACGTATGTCTTGTGGGCATCAAAAAGCTGGTGAAAAAATTCGTAAAGGTCTCTAACGACCGTACCATTTCGGAAAGCGAACTGCTCACCATCGTGGAGGAAGCCGAGCACGACGGCGGTATCAACGAAAACGAAAGCGAGCTTATCCACAACGTCATCGAGTTCGACGACCTTGAAGCCATCGATATCATGACGCCGCGCGTAGACGTGGAAGCCGTGGATAAGACGAGCACCGTGCAGGAAGTCGCCGACCTCTTTACGGAAACAGGCTTTTCGCGCCTGCCGGTGTATGAGGAGACGATTGACAGCATCGTCGGCATTATCAATGAGAAAGATTTCCATAACCTCGTGCTGCGCGACGGCAACGCGGTGAAGCAGATCATCAAGCCCGTGGAGTTCATCCCGCCTTCGATGAAAATTTCCGCGCTTTTAAAGCTTTTGCAGCAGAACAAATCGCACCTTGCCGTCATCGTGGATGAGTTCGGCGGCACCGAGGGCATCGTCACGCTGGAAGACATCATCGAAGAGCTTGTCGGCGAGATCTGGGACGAACACGACGAAGTGGTGGAAGCGTTTCAAAAGGTCAGCGACAACGAATACCTTGTCGATTGCTCCACCAACCTTGACGAGCTCCTTGAATACTTCCATTTGAAGTCCGATTCCGAAGCCTCCACCATCAACGGTTGGGTCATCGAGCAGCTCGATCGCATCCCCGAAAAGGGCGACTGCTTTGATTTTGAAAACCTGCATGTTGTTGTAGAAGAAACAGAGTACCAGCGTGCCACCCGCGTGCGCATCACTGTGTCCCCGAAAAAGGAAGAGTCCGAAGAAGCATAAAATTCCATAATTCATAAATCATTCCTAATTGCGCCCCGCTGTTTAACGCAGCGGGGTTTTCGCTTTGCAAAAGCATCCGCCAAAATAATTTGCAAATCTTTTTCTTTCCTTTTAAACAGGTTTATGCTATAATAAAATCGACAAAAATCTTTCTTGTATTTTATTTAAAATTGTAAGAATTTCGTAAGGAGATTTTAAGAAATGCTAAAGCTGGAGCTTTTACTGCGCCGCATTCGCGGTTTTGACGTAAAGCGCATGATGGTGTATGTTCGCGACGTCAAAAAAGAGACCAAAACGCCCACACCCGTCATCATGGCGGATATGCTGTACTGCATTTTGCGGTATAACGTAGGATTTTACGATTACCACATTTTCGGTTTTGCGCACATCCACGGCGCAAAGGCGAGAAACACATTCTTCACCATGCAGGATAACTGGCGCTTGACCCGCATGGTAAACAGCCCTGAAGACCGCCCCTATTTTGAAAACAAGCTGCTGTTCTGCCGCACGTTTGCGCCGTACCTCGGACGGTCATTTTTAGACCTCAATGAAGCCGGTGAGGACGCGCTTGCCGATTTTCTGCGCCACCACCCCGTGGTGTTTTTAAAAGAGCCGGAAAGCTTCGGCGGTCTGGGGGTCAAACGCTTTGACAGCGCCGGGACCGATTTAAACGACCGAGAGGCCGTGAAAAGGCTGCGCGAAAACTGGGTGCAAAACGGCTTACTGCTCGTGGAGGAAGCCTTACAGCAGCACCCGGAAATGAGCGCGCTGTATCCGTATTCGCTCAACACCCTGCGCGTCTGCACCTTAACAGATGACAAAGGCGACGTGCATGTGCTGTACAGCTTTGTGCGCACGGGCCGCCACGGCTCATTTGTAGATAACACCACAAGCGGCGGGCTCAACGCGCTCATCTGCGACGACGGTGTCATCCGCCGCCCCGCTATGTCCGATAAAACCGGCATGTATTTCGACATGCACCCCGATACCTGCACGCCATTCATAAACTTCCGCGTGCCATATTTTGATGAAGCGATTGCGCTGTGCAAAAAAGCCGCGAAGGTCCGCCCCGACATGCGGTACGTCGGCTGGGACGTGGGCATCACCCCCACCGGTCCCGTTTTGGTGGAGGGCAACAACCTCCCCGCCTACGACGGGCAGATCTACCACCAGCAGGAGAACCCCGGCACCGGCCTCCGCCCCCTCGTTCGCTCCATCATCCCGGAGTTTTAGTTTACATAATTTTAAAATCATACGCAAAAACCCGCATTGCAGCCGGAAATTCCGTTTGCAATGCGGGTCTTTTATTTTTCGGTTCGTTCCGCGCGTCTGGCTTTGAAGAACCGGCGCAGGATTGCCGTGCATTCTTCACACAGCAATCCGCGGTATAATTCGGGCTTAAAGGCATTTTTGAGCGACGTCACCGACACAGCCGTGCCGCACGCACCCATAGCTTCGTCTTCCGTGCCGAACACGATGCGGTCCACGCGGGCGTTTACCGTCGCGCCCGCACACATGGGACACGGCTCCAGCGTCACATACAGCGTACAGCCGGTTAACCGCCAGGAGCCAAGCACTTTTGCCGCCTGTTCCATCGCTTCCAGCTCCGCATGGCCAAGCACACTCTGATGCTCTTCTCGCCGATTCCGCCCACGCCCGATGACTTTGCCGTCCTTCACAACAACGGCGCCCACCGGCACTTCACCTGCCGAAAAGGCTTCTTCCGCAAGCGAAAGCGCCTCGCGCATGAACTTTTCCTCCGGCACAAACGCGCGGTTTTTCATGGCATTATACGGCATATGTCCCCTTACGAATACAGCGTCACGATACACATGACGACAAACAGCACATAGTAGCAGATGAAACCGGGATTCACGAACATCCACAACGCCTTCCCGCGTACCGGTACGCCGCGCTGCATGGGCGTGCGGAACACCTTATGACCGGTGAAATTGAGGATAAGCAGCACCACAAGCGCAATCAGCCCCAAGCCGTACACGATATATGTCAGCAAATTGCTCGCGATATTCGCCGCATCCGCGCCCACAAGCCCCTCAAGGGCGATGGGCAGCGTCGCAAGCAGGTTATTGAGCATGTGCACGAAAATGTTCACCCAAATGTTGCGGGTACGCACATACAAAAGCGCCATTACAAAGCCCGCCATAAGCACCACGGGCAAGGACTGAATGCTGTAATGCGCCATACCGAAGATCAGTGCGGAGAAAATCACCGCAGGCCAGTCACCCCAGCGGCGCATGACGGCCGTCGTCACGCTGCGGAACGCAAATTCCTCCGTCACCGGCGCGACGAGCACGACCGAAACGAACATCGTCAGCGCCTGCACGGGCGTCATCGCCAAAAGGTCTGCCGTGTTTGCGTCGCCGTTCAGCCCCGCGCCCTCCAAAAGCTGCGAGATGAGATTTGCGGGAATGTTCATCAAAACGCTGACGGCAAGGCCCGCAAAGACGAGCAAAACACTGTTCAGCACACCGTTTTTCTCCACAAGCACCGTGTCCGAGAGCTTTCTTTTCCCAAAGAACAGAAAAAACGAGAACGGCAGCACAATGGATAAGAACGATGCAATGGACGAAATAAGGTAATACGCCGTCGGCGGAAAGTCGCCAATGGTGTTCGGCCCCATAAAATTCACGCCGCACACCGTTAAAATCAGCGTTGCAAGCGTCGTCCACAAAACCTGTATCGGCAAAGAGGTCATGGTCGCAAACGAAAGGCGGGAGGCCGCGCGGCGCAGCTCCTTTTGCTCCAAACGCGCGGGGTCCGCCCACTTCGGCGGCTGTACGGGTGCGTAATATACGGGCTGCTGCACCGGCTGTGCATAAACGGGCGCGCCGTTCCCGCCCTGCGGCGGATATGTATACACCGGCGTCGGGTTCTGCACCGGCGCGGGATTCTGCGGCGCGGTATACACCGGCTGCCCGTTATAAAGCGGCTGCGTCACCGGCTGCCCAGCGGGCGTGTGGTTCCGGTTATCGTTCATGCTCATTCATCCTTTCCCTTTTTGGTTTTCCCGTTTTTTTCGGGCTTTTTCACGTGAAAACGGATCGTCAGCTTTTCCACCCAGCCCTTTTTGTACTTGAGGGAAATGTAGCCGATGGTGCTCATCACCAGTGCGCCGATGGCGTCCACGATGATGTCCTTCATCGTGTCCTGCAAGGCTGCCTGCCCAATAAGCGCCGTGCCGTTATCCAGCATATATTTCTGCATGTTGGTGCCGAAAACGGAATCCATCGTGAATTCATAAATTTCCCACACCGCGCCCAGCGCAAGCGCAAAGCAAAACGCAAACACAGCGATGAACACCGGCGAAAGATTCAACGGTATGCGCTCCGCATTATTGAAAATCGCAATCATGGAAAAGCCAAGCGCACCCAGCATTGCGCCGCTCATCGTGTGCAGAATTGTGTCCCAGTGCGGTACGGCGTAGTAAAAGCTTCGCACCTCGCCGAGGAAGATCGCGCAGTACAAAAACGCAATGTACAAAACCAGCATCACGCGCGGAATCTGCAGCGTTTTCTGCCGAATGAGCCGCAGCGGCAGCACAATGGCGGCAATGCCCAAAAGGCACTGCAAAAGCATCAGCACATAATCTTCGCGGCTGCGCACTTCCTCCGTCCCGCCGCCGTGCGACACAATACGTACTACAAGGTAGCCAAGCGGCAGGATAAAGCTCAGCAGCACCGCCATGATGAACATGCCGGTAAAGTCCCGTTTTCTTTTCGGCTTCATAGCCCGTCCTCCTAATGGGGATATTTTTTACTGTGCAAGCAGCTCTGCGACGTTATTTGCGTAAGCGACCGGGTCTTCAATGGAGCGTCCCTCAATAAGCAGCGCCTGATCGTACAGCACTTCGGTGTACTTTTTCAGCTTGTCTTCGTCATTTTCAAAGCGGCGCAGCACCTCAAACACCGGGTGCTCGGTGTTGAGCTCAAATATCTGCTCGGCCTTCACTTTCTGCTCCGCACCCGGCATGGAATTTAACACCTTCTCCATCTCCATGGAGATCGCGCCGTCCGTCGTGATGCACACGGGGTGATTTTTAAGTGTCGTCGAAACGCGCACGTCCTTTACGCGCTCGCCGAGAATCGTCTTCATCTTCTCAAGCAGAGCCTTGTTTTCCTCCGCCTGCTTTTCGGCAGCCTGCTTTTCTTCTTCGGTCTGCACGCGTGCGTCTTCCGCCGCAACGTTCTTGAAGCTCTTGCCTTCGTACTCCTGCAACACCATCAGCGCGAACTCGTCCACATCGTCCGTAAGGTACAGCACCTCGTAGCCGCGGTCAAGCACGGCTTCGGTCTGCGGCAGATGCGCAATGCGCTCCGGGGTCTCGCCCGCCGCGTAGTAAATGCAGGTCTGGTCTTCCTTCATGTCCTGAACGTACTCTTTCAGCGTGCGCATCTTGCCCGTGGAGGAGCGGAACAGCACAAGATCCTTGAGCTTATCCTTGTTGATGCCGTAGTTCTCGTACATGCCGAATTTGAGTCTGAGGCCGAAGCTCTCAAAGAACTTCTCGTAGTTCTCTCTGTCGTGCTCCAGCATGGATTTAAGCTCCGACGCAATCTTCTTCTCAATGCGCGTCGCGATAAGTTTTAACTGACGGTCGTGCTGCAACATTTCACGGGAGATATTCAGCGACAGATCCTGCGAATCGACAAGGCCCTTCACAAAGCCGAAGTAATCCGGCAGCAGGTCTGCGCACTTTTCCATAATGAGTACGCCGGAAGCATACAGCTGCAAACCCTTTTCGTAGTCTCTCGAATAATAATCCATCGGCGCTTTTGCAGGGATAAACAGCAGTGCGTTATACGTCGCCGTACCCTCTGCGGAGGTATGGATAACCTTCAGCGGGTCCTGCCAATCGTAGAACTTCTCCTTATAGAAGCTGTTGTATTCTTCTGCCGTGATCTCGTTTTTATTCTTCTTCCACAGCGGCACCATGCTGTTGAGGGTCTCCACCTCAAAGTAGTGCTCATATTCGTTCTCCGCACCCTCCTTCGCACGGGTCTTTTCGACCTCCATGCGGATGGGGTAGCGGATATAATCGGAATACTTCTTCACGAGCGAACGAATGCGGTATGTATCGAGGAACTCGCTGTACTTTTCTTCCTCGGTGTCCTCTTTGATATGCAAAATGATCTCGGTGCCGTGGTCGGCCTTTTCGCACTCGCGGATGGTATAGCCGTCCGCGCCGTCGGACTCCCAACAATACGCCTGCTCTGCGCCGTACGCCTTGGATTCCACGCGCACGTGGTCGCTGACCATAAACGCGGAATAGAAGCCCACGCCGAACTGACCGATGATGTCGATATCCTCATTCTTTTCGTTTTCAGACTTGAATTTCAGCGAGCCGCTCTTTGCGATGACGCCGAGGTTCTGGTCAAGCTCCTCCTGCGTCATGCCGATGCCGTTATCGCGGATACGCAGCGTGCGGCTGTCCTTATCCGCCGCAAGGAAGATCTGGAAGTCGTCACGATTAAGTCCCGTAGCGCCGTCCGCCAGGGATTTATAGTAAAGCTTATCGATCGCGTCGCTCGCGTTGGAGATCAGCTCGCGCAGAAAAATCTCCTTATGGGTATAAATAGAGTTGATCATGAGATCAAGAAGTCTTTTAGACTCCGCTTTAAACTGTTTTTTTGCCATGCAAATTCTACCTCTTTTTCATTTTGGGCATCAAAATCGCGCATTCATCCGCCCACATTCTCTTTCTAACAACTATACTATATATTTGTTAAAAAATCACGAACAATTTTAATTTGGTTAAAAAAAGAACGGTTTTCTTTTCTTTTTGCATGGCATTTTCTTTCTAAAAGGCTCCGCCTTTTTTCGGGAGACCCCCTAATTGGGTCTCCCACGAGGGAACAGTCCACCGGACTGTTCCCTCTCCCGTCCTGATTTTGAGTAAGCAAAAGAGTTTCAAGCTCTGCGGAGTTCGACCAAAGGTTTCACCTTTGGAATCTGACAAGCTTTTGAAAAAGCTTGAGCAAAACTTTTAACCGTGCTCGCCGTTAGAACTCTGCGGCAAACAAAAGAACTTTTCAAAGAACCGCCACACCTTCACTGCCCCGGTCACGGGGATTCTCGCGTCCAGCTCAAACGCGTTGATTTTCAAAAACGCCTTACCGTCCGCCTGGTACAGCATTTCCGCCGGCGGGGCGTTGTCATTAAAGCTCAACCGTCTTCCCTCGGCGTCCACCATCAGCATACCGAACACAAACAGCAGCACCAGCACGGTGCAGAAAAACGACATCAAAAACGCGCGGGAACACACACATTTGCGCATGCAAAACACCTCCGCATGCAGTATGCCCCGTCCGTTTTCCGCTATTCCTCCGCTATGTCGTTTAAAACCGCCAAAATCGTCTCGCCCAGCAGCTCCCCGGCGTAGTCCGCCTCCCTTTGCGTATTCACCTCTGTGCCGACCTCCACCAAAAGCGAGCCGTGCGTGGCGTGCATATTGTAGTTTCTCTGCGCGAAAAACAGCGGTCGAAACAGCCCCGGATATAATAAATCGCCTTTTTGCTGCAAGCGCAAGGCCAAATGCAGGTTTTCCCGCCAATCCGGGAACAGCGGGTCTTCCGAAAGGTCACACCCCGCCATAATCATGATCTGCGCGGCATTCTCCCCGTTCACCTCCGCCACGGGCTTATACCGTGTGCCGTCGTCCTCCTCACCGAACGCGTCTCTGTGCACATCCACGGTGATCTGTATCGTGGGGTATTTCAGCAAATTTTCCTGCATCGCATCCATTGAGCGCTGGTAGCTGCCGGAATACGTCTCGTCAAACCTTGTCGTGTCGTGGATCACGCCGAACCCGCCCGCTTCTATCACGTCTTTTGCCCTTTTTGCCACCGCTACAACGCTTTTTTCTTCTTCCTCCGTGCGAAAGCTCTCGTCGCGGTAATACCAGTCCGATTCATACTGCAAGTACGCTTCTGACGTATGCGTGGAGTAAAACAGCACCACCGGCGAGCCGTCGCGCTTCACGTGCACATCGGGGTCAATTAAAATTTCTTCCGATAAATCAAGCCCCGAGTCCGAAGTATCCTTCACAAAAAAGCCGTTTATCTCTTCTCCTCCGCCCATAAAGGTCGCGGCGACCGCTGCCGTTTCACGCTCCGGGTCAGGTGTCGGCGCCGGCAGTACGGGCAGCTCCGTGTCTGTTTTCTCCTGTACGGGCACAGGTGTCGCCGTGGGGAGCGATGTTACTTCCGGCTCCGTTTCTTTTACGGCCTCCTTTTGGGGCGCAGGCGATGCTTCCGCTTGCGGCACTTCTTGGCTTGTTGCCGCCTGTAAGCCCGCCGCCCTAAGCGCCCACGCCGCGCCGTTTTCCTTTACAACCGGCCATAAATTATCCCCCATGCACCAAAGTGACACGGCCGCCGCCAGTACCGCGCAAATTCTGTATCCGATTTTTCCGATCCGTTCCTTTCGCATCGCACTGCCTCCATTTGTGTGGCATATCCGTCTTATCATGCTTATGATACGGCATACAAAATTATGCACATGTACACGGTTCTGACGCGGAAAATTCACAAATTCGACATTTTCACACAGCACCAATATGCTATAATAAAATATATCATTCCTAGTTTTGAACGATTTTAAAAAAACTCGCAGAACCCCAAACGGGAAACGAAGAAAGGATGGACTGCATGGCAAGATCCGTATACTCAGAAATCACCCCCGAAATGGAAGCCCTCGCCAATCTTTGCGTGAAAAACGGTAAGATTGACCCGGAGCTCTATGCAAAATATGACGTAAAGCGCGGCCTGCGCGACATTAACGGCAACGGCGTTCTGACCGGCCTTACCGATATTTCGGAGATCCGCTCCAGCCGCATGGAAAACGGCGTGAAAATTCCCTGCGAAGGGCAGCTTTTCTACCGCGGTTACAGCATTGAAGATCTTGTCCGCAGCATGCCGAGCGACCACAGCTTCGGCTTTGAAGTGACCGCCTACCTGCTCCTTTTCGGCGAACTGCCGAATAAAGAACAGCTTGACGGGTTCATCAAACAGCTTTCGTTCTACCGCACATTACCCACAAATTTCGTGCGCGACATCATCATGAAAGCGCCGAGCGGCGACATGATGAACACCCTCGCCCGCAGCGTGCTGACGATGTATTCCTATGACGACGCCCCAGATGACATCTCCATCCCGAACGTACTGCGCCAGTGCATTCAGCTCATCGCCATTTTTCCGCTTCTTTCCGTCTACGGCTATCAGGCGTATCGCCACTATCACGACGGCAAAAGTCTTTACATTCACCAGCCAAAGCCGGAGCTTACCACCGCCGAAAATATTCTGCGCATCCTACGTTCCGATAAACAGTTCACCCCGCTGGAAGCCAAGGTGCTCGACATCGCGCTTATGCTGCACGCAGAGCACGGCGGCGGCAACAACTCCACGTTCACAACACATGTCGTGTCGTCCTCCGGCACGGATACGTATTCCGCCATTGCCGCGGCACTCGGCTCTTTAAAAGGCCCAAAGCACGGCGGCGCGAACATCAAGGTCGTACGCATGTTTCGTGACATGAAGGAGCAGGTCAAAGACTGGACGAACGAGAATGAAATCTGCGATTACCTCACCCGCCTGCTTGATAAAAAAGCGTTCGATAACGCCGGTCTCATCTACGGCATGGGCCACGCCGTGTATTCCGTCTCCGACCCCAGAGCACGCATCATGGAGCGCTTTGCAGAGGGCCTTTCCAAAGAAAAAGGCCGTGAGGACGAGTACGGACTATACATGCGCGTCGCACGGCTCGCGCCGCAGGTCATCGCCGAAAAGCGCCGCATCTATAAAGGCGTCTCCGCAAACGTAGACTTTTACAGCGGCTTCATTTACAGCATGCTCGATTTGCCGATGGAGCTCTATACGCCCATCTTCGCCTGCGCCAGAATCGCCGGCTGGAGCGCCCATCGTATTGAAGAGCTCATCAATGCCGGTAAAATCATCCGCCCGGCGTATAAAGCCATCCACCCCGAGCGCGCGTTTCCGGGTATGGAAAGCGAAACCTAAATCTTCCGGCAACTTTAGCGAAGCGACGAATAAAATTTCGTCCACCTTTTCAAAGGTGGTGGTTTCCAAAGGCAAAGCCTTTGGTCGCTTTTCGCAGAAAGCGAAACCCTTTTGCCTACCATAGATCAGGAAGATAGGCGGAAACTTCCAGTGGACATTTCCGCCGTAAGAAACCCTATCAAGGGGTTTCTTGAAGAACTCGCCACGCGAGTTCTTCAAAATGAAACATAGTATTAAAGCGCACAGCCCTCAAGCTGCGCGCTTTTTTTCTTACAAAAACTATGATAAAAGCAATCACCAGACCCGCCGGTATAACCACCCAAACGGGAACCGTCACCGTCCGCGGCGAACTCATCACCGTGATGACATATTCCGGCATCTCACTTTCTCTTTCCGCGTTGTCGGAGGACGGAAAGCTCATGCAGATCAAGCGGCTTTCCTTCCCCGCAAAGTCATTTTATTCTTCTTAACTACACTCTATCAAAAAGCGAACGGAGTGTCAACAGATTTCAATTCTCGGCTTCCGTCACAAGCTTCATCAGCAATGTTTTCAGTTCTTCCGTGGTCTCCACGGTGTAATCCGCGCCCGCTTCTTCCAGCTCGCCGGGTTCCGCAAAGCCGAAGTACACGCCAATGCCCGGCACGCCGCAATTTTTCGCGCCGATCATATCAAAGCTTCGGTCGCCGACCATGAAAAACGTATTGTTTTCCTTTCCGCCCGCGCGGCGCATGGCCTCCTGCATCACTTCGGTCTTATCCGTCATGGAGCCATCGAGATTCGCGCCGACAATCTGGTCGAACAGCTCAAAGATCCCGTTTTGCTTCAAGATATTCTCCGTGAACACCGTCGGCTTTGAGGTGGAAACACTCAATTTCACACCTGCGCTTTTCAGCGCCTCCAACAGTTCTTTCATGCCGGGGTACAAGCGGTTTTCGTACACGCCTTTTTCTTTGTAGCGCACGCGGTAGCGGTCTACCGCCTCAAACGCCTGCTCTTTGGAAAAGCCGTAGAATTCCATAAAGGATTCATGCAGCGGCGGGCCGATGAACTTTTTCAGTGTCTCCATCGGCTGGTTCGGATAGCCGTAGCTGTCGAGCGCAAACTGCGTGCTTTTTGTGATACCCTCGCTGTTATCGACAAGGGTGCCGTCTAAATCAAACAAAACCCAAATACTCATCTTCTTCTGCCTGCACCTCCGCCATGCGTGGAACCTCCGCCTGCGCGCGGTGCACCGCCGCCCGAACGGCCGCTGCCAAAGCCGCCGGAGCGTCCGCCACCGGGACGGGGACCGCCCGAGGGACGCGAGCCGCTAAATCCACCCGGTCTCGGGCCGCCGAATCCGGGACCGCGCGGCGGACGGGGTCCGCGCCAGAAGCCGCCCATCGGAGGCGGCGGGGGCGGCGCGCCCCAACCTCTGCGGTAATACCGTCTGCGCGGACGCAGCACGCTCAGCGCAATAATCAAAATGACGAACAGGACCACAAAGAAGAACCGCCAGACCCGCGAGAAGAAGCGCTGGAATCCGTATAAAATTCCGCCGGATGTATTATTATTCGCATAATTATAATTAGTGTTCGCATTCGCGTTGTTTGTTGTACCCGTGAAATACGAGACATTGTAGTGGTCTTCCAAAATCTCCACCGCGCGGGCGTAGACCTTTTTCACGCCGCTGTCGTAATCTTTCGCGGCAAAATCGTCCTCAAGGTAGTCATACAGCATCGCGTCCAGCACGCCGCCGGTAAAAACATCGGTCAGCCCCGCGCCCGGCTCGGCGTAGTAATCCTCCGCACCGATGGAAAGCAGAATCAAGAGACCGTTATTCGCTTTCTTGTCACCGATGCCCCACTTGTTAAAGAGGTCATACGCATAATCGGCAATGTCCTCGCCGTCGGTGAAATCCACGGTCGCCACCACGACCTCCGCGCCGCAGGCTTCGGCAAGTGCGCTGCCCGTGCGCTCAATATAGCTTTCCGTCGAGGGCGAAAGCACATTCGCGCCGTCATACACATAGCCCGTCGGGGCATCCGGCAACGTCACGGCAAACGCCGGCACCGCCATAAGTACGAGCACCAGCACCGTAAGCAGCACAGCGCCCGTCTTTTTCAAAACAGGATGTACGGTCTTTGTCATAAGCATTTCCTTTCCCTGTCCGTTTCAAACTTTTACGCGAACAGCTCCACGTCGCCGATGCCCACCAGCTTCGCCAGTGCATACGCAGGCGAATTGTGCAGCGCATCGTTGAATGCGGCGGCTTTATCGTTGTAATCGTCGCGCATCAGATAATCCAAGTCGGAATTGTAGTTCGACATCAGCGATTCGCGGTACGTTGCGTCCTCCTCATTCATGTCGATATTCTTGATCTGGCGATACATCGCCTTCACCGCCGTCGTCAGGTCGTTTAAAGCCGCGTACTTGTCCGCCGGGCGCTCGGCCTTTTTCACCGCGTTCTGCGCGGTACGCACGGCATCTACAAGCGTCAAATCCGTCTCGCTGTATTTTTCCGCGATCGTCACCAGATTCGATGCTTCGGAAACCATCATCGAGACCTGGTCCAAAACGCCGTACACGTCGTCGGAACCGTAGTATTCCGCCGTCACATTGTTGCGCTCGCGCGACAAAGATATACACGCGCCGACTGGGATCGCCGCCAAAATTAACACCACCATCGCAATGACCGCCGAAACACGGCCCACGGCTTTTACGCCATCGTTTTTCTTTTTCATAAAAATTTCCTTTCTGCTTTTTCTGTCTACATGCAAATTCATGACAAGCAAATTTAAAGTCTATAAACGCACAGCCGGGCAGCACTGCAAGCACAACCCGGCCGGTGTTCTCTTTATTTACGCGCGAATGTCTAAAAGCTTCTGCTTCAGCTCGTTTTCCAAACGGCCGAGCTCCTGCTCCGCTTCGCGGCGGCGGGTCTTGCCCTCTTCCTGAATTTTCACAACTTCATCGAGTGTCGAGATGAGCGACTGGTTTGTCTGGCGCAGCGTCTCCATGTCAACAATGCCGCGCTCGGATTCGCGCGCCGTCTCAATGGTGCTCATCTTCAGCTTTTCTGCATTCTTGCGCAGCAGCTCGTTCGTCATATCGGTCACTTCACGCTGTGCGCGCACCGCATCTGCAGAGTGCGCCACGCCAAGCGCCAATACCATCTGGCTCTTCCAAAGCGGAATGGTGTTCACAATGGTGGACTGAATTTTCTCCGCCATCAAACGGTCGTTGTTCTGCACAAGACGAATTTGCGGCGACATCTGCACGGAAACCATGCGGGTCAGCTCGAGGTCATGCAGCTTCTTTTCAAAGCTGTCGCACTGCTGTGCAAAGTCGTTTGCCGCCTGCGCGTCCTCCGGCAGGCCGGAGCGCTGTGCCTTTGCTTTCAGCTCTTCCAGCGTCGTTTCGCGCTCTCTTTTCAGGCGCTTTTTGCCCGCCAGAATGTACATGGAAAGCTCTTTGTGGTACGCAAGGTTCGTTTCGTACAGCTTATCGAGCATCACGATGTCCTTCATCAGCTGCACCTGGTGGCCCTCAAGGGAAGACGCAATCTTATTCACGTTCACTTCGGCCTTGTCGTAACGTGCCTTCATGCCATCAAGGCGGTTTGCCTGCTTTTTAAAGAAGCCGAGGAAGCCCTTTTCCTCTTCGCCCGCATCAAAGCTTTTCAGCTCTACAACAAGGTTCGCGATCTCATCGCCCACTTCGCCGAGGTCCTTCGTACGCACATTTGCAAGCGCCGTGTCGGAGAAGTTTGCAATTTTCTTCTGTGCGCCGGAGCCATACTGCATCACGAGCGCAGAGCTTGTAATGTCAATTTTTTCCGCAAAGTCGTCTACGACCTTCTGTTCTTCGGGCGTAAGCTGCACTTCGGGCTGTTCCTCTTCTTTTTTCTCAGGGGCTACGGGCTTTTCTTCCTCCACGCCGTCCAGCGTCAGGGTAGGAATGCCGGGTGCGGGGGTCTCCAGCTCGGGCTCTAAGGTCAATTTCACGTCGCTCATGTTGTTCGTCCTCCTTATATTCACCGTGTGCGTCACACGGTCAAAAATCACTTTGTCTGTGTTTTGCTTGTGTCGTTCGGGTCAAGGCCCGGCATTTTCATGTCTTCGCCGGAAAGGCCCTCCTGCTTCAAAATGGATTCCATCACGCTGATGTCCGCCGCAATGTCCAGCGCATCGTCATCAAACAGGCTATCCAGCTGCTTTTCAAACGCGCCCGCGATCGTCTCCATCATGCCTTCAATCTCAAACATCGTCTTTTGAATGTTCTCGCCCTTCACTCTCTGGCGGCTCAGCTTATCATAGCTGTTCAGAAGCTTCAGCGTTGTCGGCAGATAGTAGTTCATAAACCGGCGGATCTCCGCTGCTTTTTCGGGGTGCTCCGCAATATACGCAAAAATATCGGCAGAAGCCACTTCCATGCGGTCGATGCGCTTTGTCATCACCTCGTCCGGAATGCGGATGTTCACGTCGCGCAGCTCATGCAGGTATTTGTAGCCTTCCTCAATGATCTTGTCCACCTCGGGATCGCCGGTGGAGACCTTTTTCTGCGGCTCCGCTTTCGGCTCCGGCTTCTTTTCGGGCTCGGGCTTTTTCTCCGGCTGTACGGATTCCGCCGGCACATAATACTTTTTGCCCTTGAAAATTTTGCCGCCGATGAAAAACGCCGCCGCACCCACCACAACAAACGTGATGAGGTCCTGCCAGCGGTAAAGCGGGCCGTTCAGCGCATACAGCATGCACACGATGCCCGTCAGCCAATAGCGGCCGTTTGAGGGCTTGTACTTTTCGATCATGTCCTGCTTGCGCGGCGCTTTTTTCGGCTGCTGCACGGGCGCACCGTTCTGCGAAACGGTATTTCGCGGCGCTGTGCCGCGCGGCGGATTATACGGTCCGCCGGGCGCGCTGCTCGGAGCCTGATTCGGGTTTGTATTCGGGCGCTTGTAATTCGAGTACGCCGTCTGCGTGTAGGAATAGTGGTACGTACCGTCCGGATTCTGCCCCTGCGGCGACTGATAATTCGTCCGCGCGTTCGTGTTAAACTTGCGGTTTACGGTCTCCGCCACACGGTTCACTTCGTTTACAACGCCGTTCACCGCACCCTGCACCTCGCGGGAAATCTTCTCCCCGTCGAGGTTATTCACGCTCTCCGTCACCTTGTCGCCCACCTTGTGGATAACGCGGTACGTCGCGGAGTTTTCAAACTCGTTTTGGAGCGGATTCGTGTAATTCGCGCCGTTCGGCGTATTCGTGTTTCTGTTTTGTTCGTTCGGATTTTGTGTGTTCGTTTTTGGCACCGCCTTTCTAACGGTAATGCTTCATAAATCTCCATTTTTGCTGTGGTGTGTCCCAGCAAAGCCGGGACACACCCACTTATTCGACTTTACTCTATTATTGTACGTTTTTCTGAAACCCGGGTCAAGAACTTCCGGGTGAATTTCAGAGTTTTTTCAGGAATTCTCCGGCGCCGGGGTCGGCGTCGCCGACTCAGGAGTCGGCGTTACCTGCACGGGATCTTTTCCGTCCTGCACAAGGTAATATTCCATCGTCTCTTCACCCGCTATGCGCAGCACGTTGTACTTTACATCCAGCAAAAATTCCGGTGCCGCGCCGAAGGATTGTAATGACGCCTCCGCGTCAAAGCGCGTCATTAGAAGCTGCCGGTCGGAGGGCTCGCCCGCCGTGCCGCGCAGACCGAGCACAACGCCCGCGAAAATCAGGATTGCAGAAAGCAGCCACGCGCCGAGCGGGGCCATCCAGTTTGCACCCGTAAGCTTGCCCAGTACACTCACGCGTCTCTTTAAAAGGCTGCGCGTCAGTGTAAAATGCAGCACCGGCACCACAATCATCAAAAGCGAAAAAAGCCAATTCTGCCCGATGATCTGCACAAGCCCGGCTAAAAATTCCAGTCCTTTTATACCGGCCTTCAGTCCCATGCAGACGCCGAACATCTGCCGGTATAAAAACTGCACGAACGTAAAGCCCCAAAGGCCCACCGTCCACACGGTTAAAAGCAAAAAGTTCAGCCCTTTTAACGGCGTCGTGCGCGAAAGCGCCAGCGCGATGCCGCCAAGTCCCAGCGCCATCCATACCTTCACGGGCGTTATGGGCATATGCGCAAAATATGCAAAAATAAATTCACTGTATAAAACCGATAAAAACGGAAGCAGCGATGCCAAAACCGAGACGCTTTTCTCCCGTTCCGCAGCCTGATGCCGCGCCATACTTCCCACCTCCAAATGCGAAACGTGCTGTTTTCAGCCGCTTTGTTCACAGTATACTATAAAAGCTTGAACTTTTCAATCATTTCCGGCAAACCGAAGAAAACGCATCGTTTTCGGCGTTTATTCCGCAAAAAGACGGGCATTCTATGGGTAACGCGGCATACCGCCGCGCACGCTATTTTTGTAGAAAGGATCGATCCGATATGAAAAGAATTTTTCCCGCTCTGCTTGCTTTGCTCTTGGTGCTTTCATTCACGGGCTGCGCAAGCCGAACGACCGAAAGCTCGTCCTCCTCATCTGCCGCAAGTGAAAAGCCCGCGCAGTCTGCGTCGCCTTCCCCGGATGTGAGTGAATCCCCGAACGACACCTCCGTTATGCCGGAGACCGCGCTCGGCCTTTCCGCCTTCCGCGATGCCCTGCGCGAAGCCTATGGCGACAAATATTATCCCGATACGAAACTGACCGAAGATGAAATTCGCGCAGAGCTCGGCATGGACGACTCGCTTTACGAAGAGGTATACGCTGAAAACACTGCGCAGAAGGCCCACCCGGATACGTTCATCGCCGTAAAAGTCAAAGAAGGCAAAACGGACGAAGTCAAAGAGAAGCTCGCGGCTTATAAGCAGCGCCTGCTTGCAGATGAAGATTTCGCCGCAAGCAAAGACAAAATAGAGGCAGCCGAAATTTACGCCGACGGCGATTACGTATTCTTCCTTCTGCTCGGCGAGCCGGAAACGAGCGGTGAAAGCAGTGAGGGCATGGCAGAGGCCTTCGGTAAAGAAGTACAACACGGCATAGACGCCATTAAAAAGGTCATTGGCATGGAGTAATTTTGTGTCGAAAAGCTCCATAAAACGCCCCTTATATTCTTGAAATACCTCCGCCTGCGTGGTATACTTCTAATGTATATGCACGCGGGCGGGTTTTTTTGTCCGCCTTTTTGAAAGGAGCTTTCATGTTCAAAGATTCCGAAAAGATCCGCGCCGCCATTTTTGATGTGGACGGTACACTTTTAAACAGCACACCCATGTGGAATAAACTCACGTTCGCGTTCGCCGAAAAAATGGGTATCGCAGCACCCGACGATCTGTTCCGCACCCTAAACAGCCTCTCGCTCGAACAGTGCGCGGCATATTACCACGACGTGCTCCATGTTGAGGGCACCGTTGAGGAAATTCATGAGGGCATCATCACACTCGCCCGCGAGGGCTACGCCAAAGAAGTGCCCGAGATCACCGGCGCGGCGGCGTTTTTAAAAGCGCTCTCAGAGCGCCACATTCCCGCAGCCGTCGCAACCGCCTCGGACATTGCGTCCTTAAGGCCCGCGTTCGATCGCCTTGGTATGTCGCCGTACATTTCCGTCATCGAAAGCTGCACCACCATCGGCAAAAGCAAGGAGCACCCGGATATTTATTTAAAGTGCGCGGCCGATTTAAAGGCCGCCCCGCATGAGACCGTTGTGTTTGAAGACGCGCTCTACGCCGCCAAAACGGCAAAAGCCGCCGGCTTTTCGGTCATCGGCGTGTTGAGCGAAGCTGTGGAAGAAGGCGACCGCATAGCGCTTCAAAAGCTCTGCGACCGCTGCATCACAGACTACACAGCGCTTTTGGGCGAGCTTTTGCCGCCCGAAGACCGATAAAAACCGTCAAACGGACGGTTCTCTTTTGGGAACAGAACAGGCGCACGCAGCCGTGTCACGCGAAGCTCTGTTTTGATGATATAAATTTTTAAAAATCAAGCTTTAGGATATTTTGGAGGAGTTATGTTCAAAAAATACAAAGAAAAATTCATCGGCGACCGGGAGTTTTACGCAAACCTCATCCGCCTCATCATCCCGATGATCGTGCAGCAGGGCATCACAAGCTTTGTCAGCCTGCTCGATAACGTCATGGTCGGCCGCCTCGGCACCGAATCCATGAGCGGTGTCGCCATCGTCAATCAGCTTTTGTTCGTCTTTAACCTCACCATCTTCGGCGGCCTCGCGGGCGCGTCCATTTTCGGCGCGCAGTTCTACGGCAAGGGCGACCACAAGGGCGTGCGCTATGCGCTGCGCTTCAAGCTCATTTTCAGCGTTTTAATGGCCGTCATCGCCATCGTCGCGCTTTTGTTCTTCAATAACCCGCTCATTTCGCTGTTCCTCACGGAAAGCGAATCCGGCGGCGACCTCGTCTTAACGCTTTCCGAAGCGAAGAACTACCTGTTCGTCATGCTGATCGGTCTCATACCGTTCAGCTTCTCGCAAAGCTATTCCAGCACTCTGCGTGAAACCGGCGAGACCGTATCCCCGATGACCGCCAGCATCATCGCCATCGTCACAAACTTTGTCTTAAACTACATTCTCATTTTCGGCAGCTTTGGCGCACCGCGCCTCGGCGTTGTCGGCGCAGCCATTGCCACCGTTATCGCAAGATATATCGAAGCAATCTATCTCATCATACATACCCACCGCCGCGAAAAAACATTTATTTTTGCACAGGGCTTATATAAAAGCCTGTATTTGCCCGGTGCCGTCGTGAAAAAGATCCTCCTCACCGGTACGCCGCTCATGCTTAACGAGCTCTTCTGGAGTATCGGCACCACGATGATCAACCAAAGCTACTCCACGCGCGGTCTGACCGTCGTCGCCGCCACGAACATTGCCGGCACAGTATGGAATCTCTTCTGCGTCATCATGTTCGCCATGGGCAACGCCGTTTCCATTATCATCGGCCAGCAGCTCGGCGCGGGTGAGATTGAAGAAGCAAAGCGCACGGATAATAAGCTTCTGTTCTTTACCGTCGTGCTGCACATCGGCGTTGGCGCGCTCATCGCCATCACCGCGCCGTTTATCCCGCTCATTTACAACACCACGCCGGAGGTACAGCGCCTCACAACCGAGCTTCTGCTCGTCGCCGGCGCAGCACTGCCCATTCAGGCATTTGCGCATGTCACGTACTTCACCATTCGCTCCGGCGGCAAAACGTTCATCACGTTTCTGTTTGACTGCGTATTTACTTGGCTCATCCCGCTGCCCATCGCGTTTTTCTGCAGCCGCTACACAGCGCTGTCCATCATCGGCATCTATGCGCTCGTGCAGTTTGCAGATATCATCAAGGTCATCATCGGCTCCATCCTGCTGCGCTCGGGCATTTGGGCGAACAATGTGGTTTCCGACGTTGACTGATCCCACATGAAGGAGAATTTATTATGGAACAAAGCAAGATAGACCGCATCAACGCCCTCGCAAAGAAAGCAAAAACCGAGGGTCTCACCGAAGCGGAGACCGCAGAGCGCAAAGCCCTGCGCGAAGAATATATCGCAGCCTACCGCAAAAGCCTGCGTACACAGCTCGATAACATGGTCATCGTAGAGCCGAACGGCGAGCGCCGTAAATTAAAGCCGAAAAAATAAGTGAAAGAAGGCATCCTTATGCTGTATAAATACGAGATGCACGTGCACGACAGCCTGTGCAGCCACTGCGGACACAATCCGCCGGAGGTCATTGCCAAGGTCTATTATGACCGCGGCTACGCCGGTATGTGCTTTACAAATCACTTTTTGCAGGGCAGCACCGCCATTGATAAAACCCTGCCGTGGGAGGATAAGGTCCGCGCCTACTGGAACGCCTACCTGCGCGTAAAGGACTGGGCAAAGGATAAGGATTTCGATATTCTGTTCGGCCTTGAGCACCACTACGGCTCCGGCAAAGAGGTGCTCACCTACGGCATCGATCTCGATTTTCTGCTCGCACACCCGAATATCGACGTCGCGCCCATCAAAGACTATTGCGACGCCGTGCACGAAGCGGGCGGATTCATCTCGCAGGCGCATCCTTTCCGCCGTGCGCCGTACATCGACCCCAACGTACTCCCGCAGCCGGAGCTATTGGACGCCGCCGAAATTTACAACGCCGGCAACTCCGACGAAGACAACAGCCGCGGCTATGATTTTGCAAAAAGGAACCGCCTCTACGGCACCAGCGGCGGCGATACGCACGAACAACACGAATCAAACATCGGCAAAGCCGGCATGGCGTTCCCGTACCGCATCAAAACCGAAAAAGAGCTTGCAAATGCGCTGTTCCGCCACGACGGCCGCTGCATCATCAACGGTGTCATTCAGCCCGCCGAGCCTCCCAAGCCCTCTTTTTATCATTTCGCTTTCTGAAAGGAACCCCCACATGGAATCACTCAAGGAACTTTACCGCATCGGCACAGGTCCCTCCAGCTCCCACACCATGGGGCCGGAGCGCGCCGCGCACCGCTTTAAAGAAAAATACCCGCAGGCAGACCGTTTTCTCGTCACTCTGTACGGTTCGCTCGCCAAAACGGGCAAAGGCCACTTGACGGACGACATTCTCGTCAAGACCTTTGCACCGCTGCCGGTGGAAATTCGGTTCGACCTTTCGGATAAGCCTCTCCCCCACCCGAATACGCTGGAGCTCACCGCCATTGAAAACGACAAAGAGATCGGCTTTGAGCGCGTCATGAGCGTCGGCGGCGGTAAAATTCTCTCGGAGGGCGAAACGGAAGACGCTCCCGCAGACGTTTACCCGCTTTCCACATTCGCCGACATCAAAGCTTACTGCGCCTCGCGTCACATGCGCCTTTGGCAGTATGCGGAAGAGTGCGAGGGCACGGAGATTTGGGACTATTTAAAGGAAGTCTGGCGCTGTATGCGCGAAGCCGTCACCCGCGGTTTAGAGACCGAAGGCACCTTAAAAGGCGGTTTAGACGTGCAGCGCAAAGCGAAAATGCTCTACCGTCAGAATCACATCGATGAAAGCGCCGAAACGCGCGAAAACCGCCTTGTGTGCGCCTATGCCTACGCCGTCAGCGAAGAAAACGCGGCAGGCGGCATCATCGTCACCGCGCCCACGTGCGGTTCCTGCGGCGTGCTGCCGAGCGTTCTTTTGTATATGCAGGAACGCCGCGGCTTTACGGATACCGAGATTCTCCACGCGCTCGCGGCGGGCGGCATCATCGGCAATCTTATCAAGACGAACGCCTCCATCAGCGGCGCGGAGTGCGGCTGTCAGGCGGAGATCGGCAGCGCATGTTCCATGGCGGCGGCAGCCCTCGCGGAGCTGCACGGCATGGAGTTAGACCAGATTGAATACGCTGCCGAGGTCGCTATGGAGCACCACCTCGGCCTTACGTGCGACCCCGTGCGTGGACTCGTGCAGATTCCGTGCATCGAACGCAACGCCGTCGCCGCCATGCGCGCCATCAACGCGCTGAGCCTTGCGAATTTCCTCACCTATACAAGAAAAATCTCGTTCGACGTCGTCGTAAACACCATGTACGAGACCGGCAGAGATTTGTTCTCCAAATACAGAGAAACCGGCGAAGGCGGGCTTGCGAAGTATTATACGGGCAAGAAATAGCACAAAGCTTACGTGAAAGCGTGTCTAAAAGTTTTGATTCAACCTTTTTCAAAAAGTTGGTCGCTTTCCGCAGAAAGCGAAACCCTTTTGCCTACCCAAAATCAGGACTGGGAGAAACCAATGCTTCGCATTGCTATTAAGCAGTCCGGTGGACTGTTTACTCGTGGGAGACCCAATTAGGGGGTCTCCCGAAGAGCTTGCTTTTTGCAAGCTCTTAAAAAGAACACATATCAAAAAGTAAAGCGCACAGCTTCTTTTCGAGGCTGTGCGCTTTCGTTTTATATAAATTCTTTACTGATTCAAGATCTCCATAAACTCTTCGCCGGTGATGGTCTCTTTCTCGTACAGGAACTTTGCAAGCTCGTCGAGCTTCGGGCGGTTCTCCTGCAAAATCCGCACCGCCTTCGCGTGCTGCTTCTTCACAAGGTCAACCACCTGTCTGTCGATCTCTGCCTGCGTTTCGGCGCTGCACGCCAGTGAAGCATCGCCGCCGAGGTACTGGTTCGTCACCGTCTCCAGCGCGACCATATCAAAGTTGTCGCTCATGCCGTAGCGCGTGATCATTGCGCGGGCAAGCTTTGTCGCCTGCTCAATGTCATTCGATGCACCCGTTGTAACGGAATGGAACACGACTTCCTCCGCGGCTCTGCCGCCCGTGAACGTCGCAATCTTGTTTTCAATCTCCTCGCGGCTCATCAGGTAATGGTCGCCGTCCTCCACCTGCATGGTGTAGCCCAGCGCGCCGGATGTGCGCGGAATAATCGTAATCTTCTGCACCGGCGCGGAGTTCGTCTGCTTCGCCGCCACCAGCGCGTGACCGATTTCGTGGTACGAAACGATGAGCTTTTCGCGCGTTGTGAGAATAGAGTTTTTCTTTTGATAGCCCGCAATAACAACCTCGATGCTCTCCTCAAGGTCGGCCTGCGTTGCGGAAGCACGGCCGTCACGCACGGCGCGCAGCGCAGCTTCGTTCACAATGTTCGCAAGCTCTGCACCGGAAGCGCCGGAAGCCATGCGCGCGATCTTCGCAAGGTCAACGTCGGGTGCAACCTTAATCTTCTTCGCGTGTACACGCAAAATCGCCTCACGGCCCGCAAGGTCGGGCAGCTCCACCGGCACGCGGCGGTCAAAACGACCCGGACGCGTCAAGGCGGGGTCAAGCGACTCCGGTCGGTTCGTCGCGGCAAGGATAATAACGCCGTTGTTGCCCTCAAAGCCGTCCATTTCGGTCAAAAGCTGATTTAAGGTCTGCTCGCGCTCATCATTCGTGCTCAGCTGATTATCGCGCTTTTTACCGATAGCGTCGATTTCATCGATGAACACGATGCAAGGCGCTTTTTCCTTTGCCTGCCTAAAGAGGTCACGTACTTTCGATGCGCCCATGCCGACGAACATCTCGACAAATTCCGAGCCGGACATGGAGAAAAACGGCACGTTCGCTTCGCCGGCGACCGCCTTAGCCAGCATTGTTTTGCCGGTTCCCGGAGGGCCCACAAGCAAAATGCCCTTCGGCATGGAAGCGCCAATCTCTTTATATTTATTCGGGTTATGCAGGTAATCGACAACTTCGGAAAGGTTCTCCTTCGCTTCGTCCTCGCCCGCAACGTCCGCAAACTTAATGCCGTCCGAAGACTGCACATACACCTTTGCACTGCTCTTGCCCATGTCGAACTTCATGGCGTTCGGGCCGCCCATTTTCTTCATGAGCTGCCGCGACAAAAGCTGTCCCAGCACCACAAAGAGCACAACCGGCAGCACCCAGCTCACGATAAAGCTCATCAGCGGGGACATCTGCTCCACAATCTCGCCGGAAAACTCCGCGCCGGAATCGTAAAGGCGCTGTACAAGGCCATCGTCATTCAAAAGGCCGGTTTTATAAATTTTGCTCTTGTCCTTATTTGTGAACAAAATCTGGTTGTCTTCAATCTCCACCTGGCCGATTTCTTTGTTCTCCGTCATCTTGATGAACGTGCCATAGTCCACTTCCTCCACCTGGTGCTGTGTAATCAGTGGCATCACCAGCATGTTTAAAAGCAGCAAAACGACCATCGCAATGCCGTAATAAAAAATAAGCGGCTTTTTCGGCGTTTTCACTTCGTTCATGTTCTCTCTCCTCTCGCGCGCGATTAAAATAAGCGCGATATTATTTTAGCCTATTCTATGCGTTTTTTGGCGGAAAGTCAATCTCAAAATTTCCAACTTTTCGTGAACAAATCATGAAAGCATGCGGACATTCTCCTGCACCGTTCCCGCGGGCAGCGCTCCTCTCCGGTCATAATAAGTCGCTTCTCGGCAAGGCCGGCAAAAACTCCCGAGAAAACATCGTCCTTGCCGCAAAACAGCACCGCCGGGTTGACACTTCACCCCGGCGGTGCTATGCTTTTTCCAAATTTACGATTTGTATTTGAGCTTTTAGGGGGTATTTTCATGAGCACTGTTTTGATTCGTGACGCCAAGCTTTCCGACGCACCGCGCCTGCTGGAAATTTACAGCTATTACGTAAAAAACACCGCCATCACCTTTGAGTGCAACGTGCCGTCGCTCGAAGAATTCCGACACCGCATGAAAAACATCACGCTGCGCTACCCGTACATCGTCCTCGAAGCGGACGGCAAGGTCATGGGCTACGCCTACGCGGGCTCATTCATCGGCCGCGCCGCCTACGATTGGTCATGCGAAATGACCGTTTACCTTGACCGCACCGCCAAAAAACTGGGCTTCGGCAGAAAGATCTACGAAGCCATGGAGCAGCGCCTCAAAGATATGGGCATTTTAAACCTTTACGCCTGCATCGGCTATATCGACAAGGAGGACGAGTACCTAAACCGCAACAGTGCCGATTTTCACGCTCACCTCGGCTACAAAACGGTCGGTACGTTCAAAAAATGCGGCTATAAATTCGGCCGCTGGTACGACATGATCTGGATGGAAAAGTGCATCGGCACGCACACCGATACCCCTGCCCCCGTCCGCTTTTTGACCGATGCACCCGACCCAAACGCGCATTGATTTTATGCACCCCATACCTCACCGCATGGCAAGCAGCGCTGCGGACTTCTTCAATCTTGTTTTCGCGCGGTTTGCGCAGGCGGAAAGCTCCGCGGCGGCGCGGCAATCGTCCATTTTTAAAATGCGTTCCAAGCGTAAGAGGGCCTTTTCGTCCCACTCTGCCTTGTTCTGCGCCGCAGCGCCCAGCAGCGCCATCGCATCCAGATAAACCTTTTCGGGCGTGCGCAGGCGGCGCAGCGTCTTTAAAAGCGTTTTGCAGTCCATCTGGCCCTCGCTCTGCTTGTGTGCAAAGGCGAAAAGCTCATCCGGGCGGTCGTGCAGCGTCTCGTACACAGCCTGCACCATATCGGCGCTCATCATCTCGCCCAGCACCTCGCGCTCCGTGTTTTCTTCGCCCGCAAGACTCGCGCCAAGCGCCATGCTGCCGTCTTCGCTCTCAAGCTCACGGTCTAAGCTGTCCGGCACGGCTTTTTTAAAGCGATCGCCGAGGATATTATTCATCACATACGCGAACAGCGTCGGGATAAAATGCGCCTCCCCCTTTTTGAAAAATAAATCAAGACGCACTGCGCCCTTGTTTTCGCCCTTTGTAATGGGGCTCATCAAGCCGATGAACGTCTCGTGCGTGTATTCGGTCTGCGCCGTCTCCGCTTCGCCGCCGCAAAAAGCGCACAGTGCGCGCAGCTTTACGCCCGCCGCAGCACTGCCCAAAACGTCCTTTAAAAGAAACGCATACAGGGTTTCCTGAAAGCGTGCGGAAAGGGCCGCGTCCGCCCACAACACAGCAACGCTGTTTTTTCCGCTTTCGTACACTTCCTTTAAAACCGCGCGGAACGCTGTTTCCTCCGCGCTCTTTTCAAATACCTTCGCTGCCATATCCGTTCCTCCTTAAAGCGTTTTTCTTGTGCTTTAAGGATAAAAAACGGTTCTCGGTACTATCCCGAAACGGTCTCGATTTTTTCTCGATTTTCGCCGAACAGCGTTGAAGAACTGCACATTCAATGCTATAATCGGGTTATCCATAAAAAAGGAGGAAACGCGGTGGACGAGCTTTATAAAATCCAAAATGTCACGTATAACGCCACGGGCGGTACTTTAAAAAACGATAAAGCGGTCATCGACCTCACCGCACAGCAAAACCGCCTGCTGCACTACCTTGTCTTAAACGCCGGGCAAACGCTCACAAAAGAGCAGATCACCGCGCATGTGTGGGGGTATGATGTCGATTCGGACGTCAGCAACCTCATTTACGATACCGTCTCCGCCGTGCGCCGCCTGCTGAAAAAAGCCGGGCTAAACGGCACCGTCACCACCAAAACCGGCATCGGCTACGCGTTTACGGAAAGCGTCGAAAGAATCAAACCCACAGCCGCTAAAACCGAAGAAACATGCGAAAGCCTGCCGCCCGTTTTTGCGGAAAGCGCCCCGAAGTTCACGCTTGATACGGTCTATCTGCTGCTTATGGGCGACAGTATGTATAAAAAAGCGTGGTTTTTGCAGTCCGTCGGCTATATCGAAAAGCTTCCGCCGCTCAGCTTGGAGCCCGGCTCAGCCGACACCGTCGCCGAGGACGCGTTTTACAGCTGGATTTTACCCGAAAGCATCTGGGCACGCATTTTGTGCACATACCCCGAAGAAAGCGGCCGCAGAGCGTTGTATGGCGGCGAAGGTGCAAGCGAACTGCTCCTCGACTTAAAGCAGGATTTTCAAAACGATAGCGGCTGGCGCGGGCGTGAGCTTACACGAAACTGCAAAACGTATTTGGAGCGTATGCTGATTCCGAGCGTGATTGAGACCACACTCGGCGCCGTGCTGCAAAATTCGCCACAGCTAAGCGAGCTTTACCATCTGTGGCAACGGTGCAGCGAGGAAAACAACGTCCACCGCGGCGTCGCACTCGTCATCCTCTGCGCCCTGCTCGGCGAGCGGAATTTCAAAATGCTTGCGGAAACCTGCGATGTTATTGAACTGCTGAATGAAAATTTCTGACCGCAATCGCCGAATAAAGTTTTTGATCGACCTTTTTTCAAAAAGGTCGTGGGGTCTCGGGGCAATGCCCTGAGTCGCCATTCGCAAATGGCGAAACCCTTTTGTCTCCAAAAAATCAGGAGGGGAAAACGGAACAGTCCGGTGGACTGTTCCGTTTAGGGGAACCCTATTAAGGGGTTCCCCTAACGGCTCTCCCAGAGCCGTTCAAAAAAACAAACTAACCCATATAAAAAGAGGTGCAAAGCCACATGGAAACCCCTGTTAAACCTATCGCCCCAAACACACCGCATATCTGCTCCGCCGCAGAAGCGCTCGCTTTGCTCAGAAAGCACGGCGGGCACGGCAACGCCGCGTTCATGCGCAGCCTTGCGGATGCCGTCTCGGATGAAAACAACCACATCACCGGCACTGTCGGCGATTTCAACAACCTCATCGACCGCTTTGAGGCGCTCGGCGATTATTTCGACGCTTTGCGCGTGTGTGATTTTGCACTTAAAATCTATCCCCGCAGCGCAACGTTGCTCGCCATCACGCTCAATACCTGCGCCCGCAGCGGCGCGGACGGCGAAACCTATCTTGCCGCAGCCGAAAGCCTCGGGCGCGAAAACTGGAACGAACCGCGGCTTTTTAAAGACGCCGCCGAGTATTGCCGCACCCGCGCCTTGTGCTGCCCGCCGGAGCAGACCGAATCGTATTTTGAAAAAGCTCTCTCCGTCTGCCGCGATTTTCAGCGTATTTTCCCGCTTGATGAGCGTGGTTACATGAAAGAAGCCACCGTGCTGCTCGACAAAAACCGCATCGCAGACGCCGAAAACGTCCTGCGCCGCGTCATTTTTGAGAAAATCACCGCAAACGGCCGCCCGCAGCCCTTAAACGCCGCAAACTGCTGCAAGCTGTACCTTACGGAAATTCTGAAGAAAAGCCTTGAATACGACCTCATCCTGCGCATTGCACAAAAGGGACTTTCGTTCTCTGCCGCCGAGCAGAATTCCGAGCACATGGGCTACTTCAGCTACCGTCTGGCGCTCGCCAAAACAGCGCTCGTCATTGAAAGCGATTACCGCAATAAGGCCGATATTGAAGAAGCGCTCACGTGCTGCCAGCGCGCGTTCGACCTTGTGACGTTCCAAAGCTACGCGGATGATTTAAAGCGCTGCTACGTACAGCTGTGCGAAAACCCGCAGAATCCCATCGACCTCAAAACGCACCGCCTTGTAAAGCACGTTTTAAACATCGCAGAGACCGCTTCCGCACCGACACAAAACTAAATTTGAGCTTTAAAATGCCTTGTTCTGTGAAAAGAACAGGGCATTTTTCTTTTGTGCGCTCAAAATTTCGTATGCGCCGTTCGTAGTAAAGGTGAAAACAAACGGATCTAAGGAGGTTTTTACTTTGCCTACACAAAACAGCACCCAAACCTACGAAATGCTCAAAACATATTTGGATGAGACCGCGGACAGCTTTGAAAAGCTCGACGAGGAACCCGGTTTTTTGTACCGCAAAACGGACGGCCGCACCTCGCTCGTTTTTTGCGCCCGCGTGGATAAAGAGCTCGGCTTTCTGCTTTTAAGCGCCTACCCCGGCATTTTAGTCCGCACGTCTTACGTGCCGATGGCCGCCGATTACTGCCAGCGCATCACGCCGGAGGTCGGCGTCGTGTGTGTAGAGTCCAATTTATGCGAGGTCTATTACCGCACGGAGGTCGCCTTTGAGCACGCGCCCGTCTCCCGCGCCACACTGGAGCTTTTGGAGCGCACCGCGTTCGCCGCACTCACGCCGCACATCAGCGCTCTGCGTTCGCTCAGCGCGGGCGTACTGCCGGAGGCGCTCCCGGAGCCGCAGGAGATCCACATTCCGTCTCCCGTCCCGTCCCACGCGGAGGATTTTCTGCCCCTCATGGAGGAATATTTTCAAAAAACGCACTTTACCGTGCTTGCAAAACATGCGCCCGATGAAACCGGCGCGTGCTACCTCTACGAGTTTCTGGCCGCGCACCGCCGCTGGAAGCTGCACGTCACCTTAAATGATGAGAAGACCTTTTTCATCCTGCGCCTGTTCCCCGGTCGCAACGCCCTTGTTTTTGATCCACGCTACCTGCACGCCGCCGCGCAGATCTGCAACGCGGAAAACGATTCCGTAAAGTCCGGCGCACTCTTCGTCGGCCGCCGCCCGGAGGGTCTGTGCGCAAAAATGGCTCTTTCCGCACTGGAAGTTCCTACATCACTCGAAGAAACGCTGTATTCCGCCGTTTCCATCCTCGTTTCGCTTTTGTATAGCCGCGAAGCAGAGCTGCAAAAAGCCGCCGCAGGCGTGATTTTTCCGACAGGGTTTGATGCTGAGAAGCTAAAGCCCTCCGCATCAGACCGCAAAAAACGGCTTGAAGACGCGCAGCGCTTTTTGGCCATGACCGCCCGCCCAAAGCCGCTTGACCCCGCGTCTGCCGAAAAAGAATTCGATGCCCTGTTCGGCGGCGACATCGCCGAGACCGATGACGATGACCCCGAACCGTTCCGATAAGGAGGCTCTTATGCCGGATTATTACATTGCCGAAGACGGCACCATCCACGACCGCGAAGCCGAGCACCGCAGCCGCACACAGCACACCGCAGCCCCCGCCGTTGCCGATACCACCGCCGAGGACACCCCCGAAGTCAGCTTTGCGCGCCAATTCGTTTACTGGCTTTTCGCGCTTTCCGCTTCCGTCTTTGCTGCTGTTTGCGTGTTTCATGAGATGCAGGCAGCGTTCACCCCGCCCGCGCACCTCGATTTTTTGGAGGACTACGTACAGCAGTTCGTGTTTGAGCACGCCAAAGCGCTCGTTATCATCATAACCGTATTCTGCATCTATCTTTACGGCAAAACGGGCGCGAAAAAACACCGCTATAACGTGCTTGCCTACCTCTACACCGTCTCCATCTGCTGCTTTGCACCGCTCGCCGCCGTGTTCGTACTCATGGCCGCGCCCATCCTTATGGCGCTCGCGCTTGCCGTGCTCGTGCTCGGCATCGTCGGGCTCGTCAAAATGGCGTTCGGCTGAATTTTTCGAAAAGGAGTTTTCCCATGAATGCACCGTTTTCCGCCGTTTTCCGCACGTTAAACGGCACCGCCGCTTCGCTTTCCGCGCTGCATGAAACGCTCCGCCGCATGGAAGCGGAGACCCGCACCGCGCTGCGCCTGAACGACCAAAACAGAGAACGCCGCGTCTGCGCCGTACAGGACGCAACCGACGAGCTTTTAGAAGACTTCGCGCACGAGTACGATACACTTAAAGGCGATGCCGAAAGCCTGCTTTCCGCCGCCGAGATTGCGATGAACGACATTCTCGACCCGCACTTTCACCGCATGCAGCCGCAGTATTTTTCCGCCGCCATGCAAAAGCCGTACAACACCGCAAACGTGCGCGCGGAAGCACTCATTGCACGCATGCAAAAAGCGCTTTCCGCCATTCAAGCCGGCGCAAAGAAAATCAAAAACGCGTTTTTGCTGCCGGACGCCGCGGGGCTCATCGGCTCCGTTTCTCCGGATTTCCGCAAATCGCTCTACATGCCCATCCTCGACGCCTACGCGCACATGCGCCGCTGCGCGGAGGCCATAGAAAACGCGCCCGCGTTTACCGAAAAAACCGCCCGCGCCCACGCTGTCTGCACGCGCAAAACGCGGCAGATTGAAGCCGAATGTACCAATCTCCGCGCGGAGATTCTGCAAAAATTAAAGGCCGATACCGGAGCTGCAATTACCCGCACAAACGCTGTGCTCTGCACACCGCCAAGCGCTGCAATTTTCGCCGAAAACGCCGGACATGCCCCGCTTTTCCTCGGCACGCTGCGCCTTGCGCTCCCCTCCGGCAAAATGTTTACAGCGCCGCTTACCTGTACAAAGCTCGACCGCAGCGTGCTGTTTTTAACGGATAACACCGCCCCGCACGCGCTCTTTTGCAGTTTGGCGCTCGATCTGCTTAAAAGCGATCCTGCCGCCGTCGTGCACCTTGCAGATCCCGCCCACTGCGGCAATGCGTACAAAGACGTTTTCGCCGCGTTTACGCCGAGCCGCCGCGCGGAAATCTGGTGCAGCACGCAGGAATTTACCCGTGGCACAGAAGCCTTGTGTCACGCCGCCGCAGAAAATGCACCAAATGCCATGCACTACGTTTTCATCGAAAACATGGAGCAGAATATCCCGGAGCAGACGCTGGAAGACCTTATTCGGCTCATGCGCGCCAACACCTGCGTGCGCGTGCTCGTTTCCGTGCGCAAGGCAATCTCCCTGCCGCACGGTTTTCAACAGAAATTTCCCGCGCTCGTGCAAAACGCCGCGTGCTGCACCGCAAAAAACGGTGGAATTTACATCTCCGAAGACGTTTTCACCGTCCCGCCGGAGGATCTCCCCACCCGCCGCGCAGCAGCGCTTTCCGCCGTCACCGCGCAGATGAAAAAAGCCGCCGTGCTGCCCCTCAACGCCCGTCTGCCGCATGCCGAAAGCTGGCAGAAAAAGAGCAGCGAAGCGGGCATTTTCCTTCCCATCGGCCAGAGCGATGTCACCCGTCAGCCCGTCACGCTTGCGTTTACGGAAGAAAAGCCGTATGCGCTCGTCATCGGTGACGTAAACTCCGGTAAAAGCGCACTTCTGCACACCGTTGCCCTACAAATTTTCGCAAACTACACGCCGGACGAAGTAAAGCTCGCCATTGCCGATTTCAAAGAGGGCGCGGAGTTCGCGCTTTACGGCGCATCGCGCCTGCCCGCGGTCGAAGCCGTCGTTGAAAACGAGGACCCCGATTGCGCCGCGTCCTTTCTTCGGTACTACGTCTCGGAGCTGCACCGCCGCCAAAGCTGCTTTACGGCGCTTTCCGCCGATACCGGCCGCCTCATCCGCAAGTATGAGACCTACCGCGCCGTGCAGCGCGAAACGGGTGCGGTGTCCGAAATTCTGCCGCGCATTTTGCTTATGATTGACGAATACCAGTCGCTTTTTGAGGGCAACACAGAGACTGCCGCGCTTTTAAGCGAGCTTGTCCGCAAAGGGCGCACCTACGGCGTACATCTCATCATGGCGAGCCAGCGCGGCGTAAGCGAAAGCGCGCGCAACACGTTCACGGCCGAGCTGAAGGACCACTTTCCCACACGCCTTGTTTTCCGCTGCCCGCCTGCCGCCGCCCGCCGCCTTTTCAGCGACCGCGCGGTCGATACCGGGCGCGAAAACACCGGCATTGCGGCTGCCGTGCTGCTGAAAACCGGCCATGCGCTTTTAAACGACGAAGCGGGACAAACCGAGCGCGCCACCGTCTCCGTGCAATGCTTTTACGCCGGGGATGACCTCATCGAGCGCATGTGCAGCCTGCTGCCACACGTAAACGGCACGGGCGAAACCGCGTGGCTGCGGTATAACGCCGCCTCCCGTGCTGCACCGAGCGCACTCCCGCACGGCGAAGTCACCTTCGGCGACTCCGTATGCCTGCATAAGGACCGCACCGCTTCCGATGCGGATAGCTTAAAAGACGACGGCTTTGTCTCGTTTACACCGAACGGCACGCACATTCTGTGCACGGGCAGCGACCTGCGCGTGCCGGCCTCTGTGCTGTGCAGCGCCGCGCGGTTTGCGGAACAGGAAGGGCTTTCGCTGCATGTTTTCTGCGTGGAAAGTCACCCGCTACTGCGGCTTTGCCCGGAAACCGCCACGGTTTATACCACGCTTGCCGCACAGAGAGAAGCGCTTTCCCGTCAGCTTCGGGAAGGTCAAAATCGCGCCGTCAACGTGTTTTTGGAGATGAGCGCGGAAAAAGAATTCACCCAGCCGCTCGGCACACTGCGCCCCTCCGCGGACGCGGCGCTTCTCAAAAACGCCGTCGCACACAGCCGCCTTTCCGTCGTGTTTGAGCGCCGGTGCAAAATCGTGCGCAGCGAGCTGCCCCAGCTTTTGGCGCTTGCGCCCATCCACATTACAGCCGTCGGCGACAGCGAAAATCTGCGTGCCGCCCTGCCCGATACCGCCCGCATTACAGCAACAGCCTTTGACGTCCCGCAAAAGGACAGCATCCACGCGTATTACTGTAATCGGGATACGGAAAAATGGGGTAAGATCGTGCTGTTTCAGCCCTTTTCCCCTTGTCAAGGACATCTTTTCAAATCTCCTTGAGGTGTCGCAAAAAGCAGACACCTGCTCTTTAAAACCTCGTTTTCCGAAAAAATCTTTGAATGTTCGATTGACAAATTACGAACATTTGTTTATAATACGAGATAGCAAAGAAACAAACGTTCGTAAAGCGCTGATATGCCGCACAGAACCGTCTGTACCATGCATCAACGCACAAGCGAAACTCGGATGGGGGTATTTTTATGATTCTGTTTCTCTTTAGTATTGCCGTTTCCTGCCTGTTGATCGCGCTTGCACAGGGTGCGGTTTTCTTGATCTCTCTTGTAACGAAATCTGCGCACCGCGCGAAAAGCACCTCCGTGCGCCGCAGCGTGCAGAATTTTACGGGGCTGCCGAACCGCGAAGAAGTAAAGAACATATATTCCCTTTCAGACCAGTTTGCAGACCGCCTGCGAGAGGTCGTGCAGTCTTGACCGATACAGAATTTAACGCCGTGAAGGCGTTTTTATCCGCCTACCGCTACACGGAGCTCGACCTCCGTGTACGCAGGGCGGAGCTCACCCGGCTGACAGCGCGCAAAGAAGCGCTGATTTTGGAAGGAAATACCGACCTTCTTTTTCACTTAGAGCACGCGATATGCGCAGCAAAAGACGCCATACGCGTGCTTTGCACAAGGCAGGCAGAAATTGAAGCCGCTATAGACACGGTGGAAAGTGTCGCTTTGCGTGAGATTTTGACACAGCACTACATCTGTGCGCTCGACCTCAAAGAGATTGCGGAGCGCATGCACTACTCGGACCGCCACATGCGGCGGCTGCACCGAAAGGCGATTGAAAGCGTTTCACTTTCCGCCGTTTCACCCTTTAAAAAGCGGGGATCCTCCCCGCGCACACTTCCCCTTGTCAAAAGAATTTGAGACTGCCGCGGCAAAGTCGTGGGGTCTCTTTTCTTTTCCTGAATTTCGGCATCTGCTCCGCACGGCAGACGCCGCCCGTTTTGCCGTGCCGCACCGCGGTGAAAACGGAGACTTTGAAAAGGAGTTTATTTGAAATTTATGAAACCGACTATGTTAAAAACCGCTTTTACCGTGGTGTTGGCAGGGCTTTCCTCGTACTTTGGTATGCTGACGCAGCCGCTTTTGGTGTTGTTTTTTGCCATGGTACTCGATTACCTCACCGGCATGACAAAAGCCTATATTTTCTCACAGCTCAGCTCGCGCATCGGCGTGAAGGGTATTCTCAAAAAGCTTTGCTATATGGCCATGGTCGCCGTAGGCGCGGCGGTGGATTACCTGCTGCACGGCGCACTGAAGCAGGCAGGCATCGACCTGCACATCGAGCTTTTCTGCGGCCTGCTCGTCACCGTTTGGCTCATCATCAACGAGCTCATCTCGGTGCTGGAAAACTTAGCCGCCATCGGTGTGCCGGGCTTTCCTCGCCTCAATCGATTACTTTCTCGCCTGAAAAGCACCGTGAACGAAAAGGAAGACGAACATGACACATGAAATGAGATTGAAAAACTGCAATGCCTATAATGTCGAGGCCCCTTTGAGCCTTGGCACAAAGGGCAGCAAGGTCAAAATCCGGGGCGTAAAAGCGTAAGGAGGAGCTATGGTACCGATCAGAGAAAATCTTGTGCCAAAGGACAAATATGCCATTAAATGCCCGTACACCCGCACACCGACGCGCGTTGTCATCCACAACACGGCGAACGATGCGCCCGCCGCAAATGAGATCTCCTACATGCGGTATAACGACCTTGAGATCTCGTTTCACTACGCGGTGGACGATGTAAACATTGTGCAGGGCATCCCGGAAAACCGCAACGCGTGGGCAAGCGGCGACGGGCACGGCAAGGGCAACATGGAGGGCATCCATATTGAAATTTGTTATTCCAAATCGGGCGGTGAAAAGTTCGATAAGGCCGAGCAGAACGCAGCCGAGTTCACCGCGAGTTTGCTCAAAAAGTACGGCTGGGGCATCGATAAGATGACAAAGCACCGGGACTATGACGGCAAGTACTGCCCGCACAGGACGCTCGACCGCGGCTGGCAGCGCTTTTTGAGCATGGTGAAACGCTATATGGAGCCGGCAAAAACGCCCGTCGCGAGCAAGTTTACCCCCTATCTCATCCGCAAAAATTGCCGCGATGCGCTCAACATCCGCAAGGGTCCGAGCACGAACTACGGCATTTTAGGGCAGATCAAAGATACGCTGCGCTACACAATCGTTGAAGAGCGCAGCGGCCCCGGCTCCCATAAAGGCTGGGGCCGTCTCAAAGCCGGAGGCTGGATCGCGATGGACTGGGTGAAGAAAGCTTAAACTCATTGCAGTGCACAAATTATACATTTCAAATGTGACGTTATGCGCTGCAATGGCAGATTTACTCGAACGAAAGTGGGCACTCTTTTCCCCTCTGCCGCTTATACTGGGGTTAGGTAAAAGGAGGGACTTTATGGACAGAGACGTCAAGCGGAACATAGCGGAGAACGCGCCGATTGAAAATCCGCCGGAGGGCGGCGCGGGGCGCGATCCTTTGCAGGATCTCTCACCCGAGGCGTGCACGTTTGAGGTGTTTCAACAGCTAAATTCCAAAACGGGCACGCTGCGCGTGCAGGCGTATGCGGGACAGCGGACATTCCCCGTCCCCGGCGCTTCGGTACTTGTGACGCACGACTTTGCGGACGGCACGCGGCGGTTTTCTGCCGGGATGACGGACGAGAGCGGTGTTTTCGGCGACATTTTGCTGCCCGCGCCGAATAACGCGTTGGCGCAGTCGCCGACGGGCGAGATGCCGTATGCGCTTTACGATATACGCGTGAGCCACCCGGGATGCCGCACGGAAATTTACCGCGCGGTGCCTGTTTTCCCCGGTGTGACGTCGATACAGCCGGTGCAGTTTTTGGCGGTCGGTGAGAGGTGATGCTATGCCGAACAATATAGACACGCCCGTTGTGCCGGAATACATCACGGTGCACCTTGGGCTGCCGGACCAACCGGCCGAGAATGTGCGCGTACCGTTTGTGGCGTACATTAAAAACGTTGCTTCGAGCGAGATCTACCCGAACTGGCCGGAAAGCGCGATACATGCGAATATTCTGGCGCAGATTTCTTACGCAATGAACCGCATTTACACGGAGTATTACCGCAGCCGCGGGTATGACTTTGACATCACCTCGACAACGCAGTACGATCAGAAGTTTATTTTGAACCGCGATATTTTTGAAAACATCTCGCAGATCGTCGATCATATTTTCAACGATTACGTCGTAAAGCAAGGCACGGTGCAGCCGTATTTTACGCAGTACTGCAACGGCACGACCTCGACATGCCCGGGGCTTTCGCAGTGGGGCACGGTGGGATTAGCGCGGCAGGGGCTTGTGCCGTATGAGATTTTACAGCGTTTCTACGGCGATGACATCAACATTGTGTTCAACGCACCTGTTGGGAACAACGAGGAATCATACCCCGGCGTGGCGTTAAGACTTGGGAGCATCGTCGAAAGTGTGCGCGTGCTGCAAAGGGAGCTGAACCGCATCGGCGACAATTACCCGGCGATTCCGCGCATTCCGCAGATCAGCGTGTATTACGACCTGCCGACCGAAAATGCGGTGCGGGCGTTCCAGAAAATTTTCAATTTAACGCCCGACGGCGTGGTTGGTAAGGCGACATGGTACAAAATCAAGCTCATATACAGCGGCATCAAGCAATTAAACGAGCTGATGAGCGAGGGCATCACGCCCGAGGATGCCGAGCGATTCTACCCGCCGGAGCTGAAAGAGGGAGACAGCGGCAAGGCGGTAGAACAGATGCAGAACTTACTGACGATCATTGCGTATTTTGACAATTCCATTCCCCTGCCCGCGATGAACGGCGTATTTGACGCACGGACGAAAAATTCGCTCATGGCCTTCCAAACGCAGTACGGACTGGAGCCGACGGGCGTACTCAACCGGCAAAGCGCGAATATGCTTCTTTCCGTTTACCGCGACACGCGGGCGATGGCGACGGAAAACGGGAAGTCCGTAAGTCGTCTTATCTACCCCGGGCGGGCAATCCTCAGGGGACGCACAGGCGCGGATGTGGAAGATTTGCAATCGCTCATTAACCGCGCAGCGGCACAAAACGCATTTATCCCGCAGGTCGCGGAAGACGGGATCTTCGGCGAAGCAACGGAGAATGCCGTGAAGGCCGTGCAGGCGCACGAAGGGTTAGACGTGAACGGCATCGTAGGGCCGCTGACATGGCAGGCTTTGCTGCGGCTTAGCGGGCTTTCTCCGTAGTGACAAAATGAAAAAGCACGCAGGAATTCAAGCCTGCGTGCTTTTATTTTGCCCTAATTATTACTCTTTGCCGATAAAGATGTATTCACGGATGAGGATGAGGATGCCGCAGAGGGTGAGGGCGGCACTGACGATGAACAGTGCTAAGATCCAGGAATCGAACAGCGCGGTGCCGTAGCGGCCGAGGTTTGTCCGCCATTCCGTGAGCGTCTGCGCGTAAAGACCCGCGCCGACGAGCGTTGCATTGAGCGAGATGATGCCGAAAATGAGCAGGAACCAGCCGAAATGCATGCGCATGCTTTGGCGCTTCATTCGCTTTTCTGCGGCGCGCTGTTCCGTTTCTCTGTTGTTTTCGGCGGAGGCTGCGCTTTGCGGGGCTTCGTCAATATCCAATAATAAATAATCGGTCGTGACATGGAAAATGCGGCTTAGCTGAATAACCTTTTCGGTATCCGGCACGGCTTCACCCGTTTCCCAGCGGGAAACCGCCTGGCGCGAGATGTTGAGTTCGTTTGCGAGCTTTTCCTGCGACATGCCGGCGCGTTTGCGGCAAGCGGCGATTTTGGCTCCTATGGTCATACGGAAGACCTCCTTTTGCTGGGCTCATTTTATACGAAAACCGTGGGAAAAGCCACCATGTCAACTTGGAATTTCCGCAATTTTGAGTTGCGGCGGGCGATTTTCGGGGAATTTTGCAGACTCTTTTGGGGAGAGGCGTTATTTTGCTTCGTATTCCGCGTACATATCGCGGACGTAGCGGGAGACGTTTTCGTCGTAATCGGGATAGGTGTAGCCGTATTTTGCGGCGAAATTTTTGGCAGCATCTCGGAAGAGCTCGTGGCAGGTGAAAAGCGACCGCCATGTGTTTTCCACAGAATCTGTGCGATACGTGGAAAGAAGCGCTTGCCACTGCTCTGCGGGGAGATATTGACCGATGAATTTATAGTTTTTGCCGACGCTGAACGTGAAGCCGTATGCGCTGCCGACCTGCCACGAGAGCATGCGAAGAAGTTCATTGCGCATCATCGCAAGCAAGTCGATGGCGAATAACAGCTCGCGGCGGCAGAGGCCCTTGACGACATATATCGTGATATTCCAGAACTCGTTGCAGCAGTCGTCAAAGCTGCGGGCGCCGGGCTTTTGAATGTGATATTCTTTGTCTGTAGGGGTGGGCTTTTCTTCGACGCGACCGTCTTTATCGAGCAAAATCTCGCGCAGACCGTCGCCGTTTAAATAGTCTTCGAGCGCGGTGAGGGGCAAAATCGTGAGGTCGATCTTGTTGTAATCCGTGAAGAACATCAAGAAGCTGTACCCATCCTCGACGGCGGGGAAAAGCTCCATGTCCTCGGGCTTTTGCATGATGAGGCGCTCGCCGAAGACATTTACCCATGTGTCGTCTTCGGTGTAGAGCGCGGGGTCATCGACAAAATAGGTGACATCGAAATCCTGAAAACGGTCTTTCGGGATGTTTTGATTTGTGCGCGAGCCTTCCATGCCGACGACGCGGATGTGCGCGTCGTTTTCGGCACGGGAGAGGATTAAACGCATCATTTCTTCGGGGGCTCTTTGGGTCATAGTGGTGTCTCCTTTTTATCGGTCTGCATCAAAAACGATCCGGACCGTTTTGTTGAAGTCTGTATGTTTTTATCAATTGTCCGTGATCACAAATGATGAAGATCACCGATCTTCATCATTGGGAAAGTGATCCCAAAAGTTTTCAAATTCTGTGTTTGTGATGGTGCCGCTGCTGACTAAAATTTCGTACTGCTCGCCCTGCCAGATGTAACGTACCTCGGACGGGGTGTAGCCGTTGCGCAGGTAGAATGCGCGGCGCAGGTGGCGCTGGGGCTCGTTTTCGGCGGTAGGGATGTCGAGCTCCAAGTCGGCGATGAAGCGGTTTTTCGGGTACAGCGTGTGCATGAGCTTTAGCGCTTCGCTGCCGTAGCCGTGCTCGCGATACTGCTCATCGATGGCGAAATACAGAATGTGCGTGATGCCGCCGTAGGTGAGCAGGCTTGCAAAGCCGCAGAAGTTTTCGTCTTTGTCGTAGAAGCCGACGAAATCGTGGCCGTCGTGCCGCATAAGACCGCAGATGGGCGTACGCTCGTTTGCGGGGAACGCGCGGACATAGAGGTTTTCGGTGCGGTGAAAATCTTTAGAGTGCTCCGTGATCTTTTCCATGTGGAGTGCGGACATATCAAGGTTCCTTTCGGTGTTTTTCGGCAGCAAGCTCCATGAGCTCGCGCTCGGTTTCGACATCGGCGGGGGCGACGGGTATGCAATCGAGGACAGTCAGAATACGGGACTTGATGAACATGGCAGCGCCTCCCCTTTTTCTTTGATTGTAGCGGAAAAAGCACAAAAATGTCAAGCAAAAAGCGCATATCCTTTTGCAGTTTCTTCCTTTTTAGGGTGAAACTGTGATATACCGCGTATGTATGCGGCATGATATTTCCATTTTGGGGGAAATTAATATAGCCGTCTTCAACCGATATGATAATGGAGGCACACTTCACAAGAAAGTGTGCCTCCAAATTCGTTTACAGGATTTTCTTAACCCCGGGGATCTTTTTCAGAATCCACGTTAGGATGAACGAGACAAGGAAGATGCCGAGGGTCAGGCCGATCAAAACAAACGGACTGCCTGCGCCGTAGGGGTGGAGCTTCGTGTGCTTTAAAATACCGCGCACAAAGATCATGTGGATGAGATAAATGCCGAACGAACATTTATCAATCTCCAAAACGAACTTGCCGAAAACGCCGGGAGATTTTTCTTTTCGCGGTGCGCCGGTTTTGTCTGCCGCGCAGCCAAACAGCGTAAACACGCCGATGGATTGGAGAATGACAAAAATGGAAGAATAACCGTAGAACACGCCTGCGGCCTTTACGGTGCCGTTTTCTTTCAGCACGGTGAACAGGACGACCGCCGCTGTGCCGATGAGGAGAAACAGCAGGCCAAGCCCGCGATTCACGCGCCACACGCCCTGCCGCAATGCGTAGCCGCAGAAGAGGTAGAACGGGTAAATGGCGGAAACGCAGATATAAAACCCGACGGAGATGCCGAACGTTTTTAAAACGGGCACAAGCGACAGGAAGATGACGTAGACAATCATGAGGTAGCGCAGCTCCCCTGCCGTGCTGTTCGACGCGATTTTGTGGTAGAACGGCAAAAGAAGATAGATGCCGATCATGAGGTAGAGATACCAGACGTGCGACCACGAGGTGCCGGAGAAAATCTCATAAAAGCCCGAAAGCAGCGTTTCGGCATTGACGGGCTCGTGATTGACGAGGATCTCCAATGCGCGGAACAGAAGACAGAACACGACGAGCGCGATGAGCATGCGCGGAATGTACTTTGTAAGGCATTTTTTCACCGTGACGGGGCGCTCCGGGTTTAAAAGCAGCGCACCCGAAACCATTAAAAAGCACGGCACCGCCCACATCATGTTGTTGACGACGATGTTGGAGAGGAGGACTTGCGTGGCAGATGCTTCCTCCGGGAAAAGGGACACGGCACAGAACACCGTGTGCAGAAGCACGATGGCAAGGCACGCCGCAGCGCGCAGATAAGAGAACGAATAGACGCGAAAGGTGTTTGCGGGAGTCCCTGCTTCCGCTCTCATGTGGCGGCTCATCAGTTGAACAGCGCGCCCGTTTTCATTTTATTGTACATGGGGTAAATTTCCTTTCCGATTTAGGGTTTGCCGTTCATCTACACGGGCGTAGTCGATATACTTGAACGTACCGAACATACCGTAGTTAATCTGGTAGCCGTTGCCGTAACCGCCGTACTCGAAGTTCGGGTCGAACACGTAGGTGGTGCCGTTCATGTCAATCTCAACCCAGCCGTGGCGGCCGCGGCCGTTATACGTGCGTAAATGCAGCCCGTGGAGCCGTCAGCAAGGCGGACAGCGTATTTAAATGCAGATCTCTATAAGCTGATTTGATTATAACGCATTTTAGCGTTTGATGCAATTTATCCGTGCAAATTTATTGCAAAAAGTTATCTTCTGCGGCTCCAGGTGTCGGGGCTGAGGAGGAGCAGGAGAGGGAAAATCTCGAGTCTGCCGAGGAGCATATCGAGCGAAAGGATAATCTTCGAGAGATCGCTGTAAATGCTGAAATTTTGTGTGGCGCCGACAAGCTCAAAGCCGGGGCCGATGTTGTTGAAGCAGGACGCGACGGCGGAGAAATTGGTACCGATGGAAAAGCCGTCCACCGAGATGATGGCGAAGCTGAGCACGAGGATGACGCAGTAAATGGCGAGATAGGCGTTGACGTTGTCGCAGACCTCTTCGCTGACGGCGCGGCCGTCCATATAAACGGGCTGCACGCGGCGCGGGTGGAGCGCCTTGCGGATGGTGCGGCGAATGCTCTTCATCAGGAGCAAAACACGGGAGACCTTGAGACCGCCGCCCGTGCTGCCTGCGCTGGCACCGATAAACATGAGCGAAAGCAGGATTGCTTTGGAAAACGCCGGCCACTGCTCGAAATCGACCGTGCCGTAGCCCGTTGTGGTCATGATGCTGACGACCTGAAACGCCGCGTGGTGCACGGACTCGTAGACCGTATTGTACATGCGGCTGATATTGATGGTGATGAGAACGATGGAGCCTGCGGCGATGCCGAAATACAGGCGAAGCTCCTCGTTTTTGAACACCGCTTTGAACTTGCGGAGCAGGAGCATGTAATAAAGGCTGAAGTTCACGCCGAAGAGGAACATGAACACGGTGACGACGGTTTGCAGGAAGCAGCTGTACCCGCCCATGCTGCTGTTTTTAATGGCAAAGCCGCCGGTACCGGCCGTGCCGAACGCGATGCAGAAGCTGTCGAACACGGGCATGCCGCCGAGCAAAAGACACACAATGCACAGCGCGGTAAGCAAAATGTAGATTCCGTATAAAATCATAGCGGTTTGGCGCAGGTGCGGCGTTAATTTATCGACGCTCGGTCCGGGGCTTTCCGCACGCATGAGGTAGATGCCGGTGCCGCCGTTTTTGCGCGCGCCGGGCACGACTGCCAAGAGGAACACGAGCACGCCCATACCGCCGAGCCAATGGCTGAAGCTGCGCCAGAAAAGGTTGCAGCGCGAGAGCGCTTCAACATCCGTCAGGATAGACGCGCCGGTCGTTGTAAAGCCGGAGACCATCTCAAAAAACGCATCGACGTAGCTCGGGATCTGGCCGCTTAAAAAGAACGGCAGTGCGCCGAACGCGGACATGAAAATCCACGAAAGACCCGTTGCGGCAAAGCCCTCCTGCGCGGAGAACATGCGGTTGCCGCCGCGGCTGAACAGCAAAAGCGCGCTGCCGACGAGCAGAATGAGACACAGCGACTCGATGTAGGCGAGTATATTTCTCGGCTCGTGATCGATGACGGCGATGAGCAGCGGGAAAAGCTGAAAAATGCCCGTGATGAGCAAAATCAAGCCGACGGTGCGGCTGATACTTTTAACATTCATTGTGCAGCCGCTCCTTTACACAAAAATGTCGTTGAACTGCAAAACCGGCTGCTCGCGCGTGGTAACGACGATGACGGTATCGCCGAGCTGATAGTACGATTCGCCGTCCGGAATGACCGTGTTGCCGTGGTGTGTGATGCAGGAAATCAGAATATTTTTCTTTAAGCGCAGGCGCAGGTTTTTCAGCGGCTCTCCGATATACTTCGACTGCTTATTGACGATGAACTCCAGCGCTTCGGCACGGCCGTCTGCAATGCGGTGCAGCGTGACGGCGGCACCCGTTTGGTGCTGCATGGCGCGCACATACTGCACGATATTCGCGCTGCACAGCTCCTTCGGGCTGACGACGCTGCCGATGGGGAGCGTTTCCACCATGCCGGTCGTCATGATGCGGTTGACCTTTGTGACAATGTGCGGCACGCCCTTTGCGTTGCCGACCATGGAGGTGATGATGTTCTGCTCATCGATGCCGGTGAGCGTGACAAGAGCGTCCGTTTCGTTGAGGCCCTCCGCCTCCAGAATTTCCTGATTGGCGCCGTCTGCGCAGATGATCGCCGCCTCCGGCAGCATCTGTGCGAGCTGTTCACTGCGCTGGGGGTTGTTTTCGATGATCTTGACATGGACGTCCGCGCCGATGAGCATTTGCGCAAGGTAATAGCTGACGCGGCCGCCGCCGATGAGCATGGCGTGGCGGATCTTTTTCTGCGTGATGCCGAGGCGCTTCATGAGGTAGGAAAGCACCGTAACCGGCGCGGTGACGTAGATGTGGTCGCCGCGGCGCAGCATGGTATCGCCGGACGGAATGAGTGCGTGGCCGTCACGGATGACGGCGCAGACGAGCACCTTGCAGCCCAGCACGTGCGGCAGGTGATTTAAAATGACGTTTTCGAGCGGGCTGCGCTCCAAAACGCGCAGCTCGACAATCTCTACACGGCCTTTTGCGAATGTTTCGCGCTTTAAGAAGCCCGGTAATTGCAGAAGACGGAAAATCTCCTTTGCCGCCTCGCGCTCCGGGTTGATGATGAGCGAAAGGCCGAACTCGCCGCGCATCATGTAGAGCTGTTCTCTGTATTCAGGGCTGCGCACACGCGCGATGGTGTGCAGCGTGGGGTTCATTTTTCTTGCTGTAAGGCAGCACAGCAAGTTGATTTCATCGGCGCTTGTGGCGGCGATGAGCACTTCTGCCTGCTGTACCTTCGCTTCGTTCAGCGTGGCCATGGTGGCGCAGTTGCCCACCACGGTCATGACGTCGAACTGCTGCATATCCCGTTCCAAAACCGCCCGATTGGAATCGATGGTCACAAGGTCGTGACCCTCCTGTGAGAGCAGACGCGTAAGCGCAAGACCCACTTTTCCGTCACCGGCAATAATGATCCTCATTTCTTTTTTCCTTTCTCGAACCGCTTTCAGTATATCCCGAACCGAAAACTTCCTAAACACGTAATACTCCACCCGGGACGACACGTTTCCCCTTTGTATCGCCATGGGCATACATGGGTAGTATACACCCAAAGCGGTATATTGTACAGTGGCATTTTGTCCGTTTTTGCGGGGCGGCTTTCGGCGAGTTTGTAGAAAGTCTGCGGGAAGATGAAATCCACGTAAAAGCGCAGCCGGTGTGTTAAATACACGGCTGCGCTTTTTACTATCGATAATATTTTATATCCGGGCGCGTGAGGGAGTGCTCGTAACGGTAAAAAAGATGCGGGGCTTCGCCGCACTGCACGACGCGAGATGTGCCGTCGCGCGTAAAGCCGGCAGCTTCAAAGAATTCGCGGGCGCGGCGGTTTCCGGCGGGCAGCCAGACCTTGCAGATCTTAAAGCCGCTGATGTAGAGGATGGCGAGGGCGTCCTCTACAAAAGCGCGACCAATACCGCTGTGCTGCGCTTTCGGAAGGACACACAGCGAGAAAATTTCCGCGCAGTAGGGGGTGTCGGCATCCCGGCAGGCGTAACGGCAGCAAAAGCCGACGACTTCGCCGTTTTGCTCTGCGGCCATGATGTACTCGAACCCGATCTTTTTATCTTCGAGCAGTTTATTTGGGTCAAAAAGCGCCGGAATATCTTCGGTCAGCGTTGTGCGCGCGATGTGTTTGAAGGCGGGCAGGTCTTCCCAATCGGCAGGACGGAGCGTAAAGCTTTGCATAAAATCACCTCGGCTTGACTACGAACAAGGCCGACGGATTTTACGGTTTCTCCCCCATAAATCTTTGCGGCAGCGCACCGAAATTTACGGTTTGCACGGCGGCGATGATCTCCTCTTTCCGTGATAAAAGGCTTGCGTCATCTATGCGCACGTCGTTTAAATCGTACGGGCCGTTGCGGAAGTGGCCGACGACCGCGCCGTGGAACACGCCGTCGATGAGAAGATATTGCAGTGGGTCACAGTCATACGGCAAAACCTCTGTGAGGGATTTTGCAAGCGATTTTAACGCCGGCTCGAACGCTTTATAGAGCGGGTCATTGCGGTGGAGCGCATAGACGCTGTGAAATTCGGGCGCGGTGTAGGTTTTGAGCGTTTCTGTGTCTTCCTTTAGGAGATAGCCACCGTCGGACTCGACCAAAACGTCTTCGGACACGAGCCCGGCTATCGCGAGCTTGATCTCTTTTTCGGGCAATTTGTAAAACGATTTCGCCATGGCGGGTGTGAACCACACAAAGCGGTGCGCAAAACGGCGGAGGACGATTTTGAGGGCTTCCGTTTTGGTATAGCGGTCGAGGCTAAAATCGGAAAAAAATTCGCCGAAGCGATACCAGCCGCGATCCCACTCGCCGTCGTACTGGTCTTCGTAGATGAGAAATGCCTCCTGCAAGCGGTGCAGGGCGGGCGTGATCTCCTTGACGAGCAGGCCGCTTTCCTCTTTCAGCTGCCCGATGGTGTACGGGCCGGACATTTCGATGCGCTCTAACAGCATTTGCTGCGTCATCGTCGCGTTTTTGAGCGGCTTGCGGTACAGCGCTGCGAAAAGCTCGAGGTCTTCGGGCAAGATCCAGCCGAGGTTGCCGCCCGCAAAGCGCCCTTTGATGAGTTCACGGCGGAACTGGCGGCTTTTATTATAGGCGAGGTCGTCGAAATCCGCGCGGAACGAAAGCGTGGGCGGTTGCCCAAAGCCGTTCCAGTAGACGTTCTGCCCGGGCTGGAGGTCGCGGTACAACGCGTCGTATTCGGTTTCATTCGCCGGGGTGAGGAGATGCTGGCGCTCCATGCGCAGGGCGCGTATTTTTTCATCGTACATTACGGTTTTCCTTTCGTTTCCGCGCGCCATATTCGGCACTGTTCCACGCGTGCGCCGTGCGGTGTATCGCCCTGCTCGGAATCGCATGTATAGCTCCATAACAACTCACAGGGCAGTTCCGGACATTCTCCGCAGTGGTAAAAGCCTTTTTCCTGACAGCACTGCGCCACAGGGCAGGCTCCGTGGAACGGGTGTCCGTTTGTCTCTATACAGCCGCCGCACCCGCAGGGCTCTTTATACGTACAGGTCGTGCAATGCAGTCCGCATCTTGAATCGATCATGTGTGTTCCTCCTAAATTATGATATTCAGATCGTAACACACAGAATATGACAGCGGGGTGTCATGTTTTATAGCGCTTTTTCATTTTTTTGATCGCAGAACGCATTTTCTTTACCATTTCGGGCGGGGCTGTCACCTGCACGTCGACGCCGAAGCTCAAAAGCCAACGCAGGGCGTCCTCCGGGGTAGAAAATCCCCATTCGGTGTAGAGCTTGCCGTCTTCCCGCGTGATGAACGACGCGGGGCCGTATTCTTCCACAAGGCGGTATTTTACGGCGGGCTCGTAAACGGCCGTGACAATGTAATCATCCGTCATGCTTTCGGTGCGGCTGCGGTTCGGCTCTTTTTCAGGCGGGACTTCACGCGGGGTGAAAAATTCATCGGTCACGTTTAAATTCCACAGGCGGCGGAGCTTATAGAGGCGGAAATCCTCGCGTGCGGGGCAAAAGCCGAAAACGTACCAGTCCCCCCAGCGGAACACGACGCGATAGGGCTCGACAAGCTTATCCGCCTCCCCTTTGGCGTAATAATAGTGAAACACGATGCGGCGCGTCTCTTTTGCGGCGCGGCGGATCGTCTCGATCTTCTCCGCCAAGTCGTTTTTGTAGAACGACGCGAGATCGATCTCCATGTCCCGCGGTATATCGGTATCTGCGCCGAGCTTTGCGGCGAGCAGGTCGGATGCAGGGGCTTTGGAAACGCTGTCGAGCGAGCGCAGCCCTGTGAGGACGGCGGAAAGCTCCTGCCGCGTGAGCACGGCGGCATCGAGCGAAAAGCCTTCCATGATGGAAATACCGCCGCCCGCGCCCTGTTTGGTAAGGAGCGGGATGCCGGCTTTGCAGATGTCTTCGATATCACGGTTGATGGTGCGGCGCGACACGCCGAATTTTTCCGCGAGATACGGCGCGGTAACAGTGCCTTTTTGCTGAATGGTCGTAATGATGCCGATGAGGCGGTCGGTTTTCAAATTAAAGCCCCCTTTTATCCACAGTATAGCACACCTATGTGGAAAACAAAACGAAAAACTTGCAATGCAAACGAAAATGTGGTATAGTACCTTAGAAATCAACAGGAACACGCCGTCTGCCACCGGGTAGGCGGAAGAACGTGCCCACAGAAAACCGATAGGTCTGCGCTTTTAAAGTGCTCAGCAGGTTTTCTGCGGGCACGTTTTGTTTTGGAGGGACTATGCGCAATATCTTCGTTTTGTTTCCCAGAGCGTTTTGGGCATGCTGGGGCTTTCCGTCTACATTTTGGCGGACACATTTTTCATTGCAAATTACATCGGTGCGGACGGGTTGGCGTCTTTAAACCTCGCGCTGCCGATCTACGGTATCATCAACGGCACGGGGCTGCTCATCGGCATTGGCGGCGGTGTGCGGTACACGCTGCGGCACACGCGCGGCGACGAAAACGCAGACAGCGTATTTACGGCAAGCTTACTGATGGGCGCTGTTTTGTCGTTCATTTATGTGCTGTGCGGCGTGTTCGGGGCGGAGCATCTGGCAAGATTGCTTGGCGCTTCCGGCACGGTTTTACAGCCGACAACCGTCTATTTGAAGGTTTGCTGCCTGTTTTCGCCGTTTTTTATTTTGAATAACATCTTAACGACGTTCACGCGCAACGACGATGCGCCCGGGCGCGCGATGGCGGCGATGCTGACGGGCTCTTTTGCGAATATTATGATGGATTGGTACATGGTGTGCGTCTTGAACGCCGGTATGCTGGGTGCGGTGCTTGCGACCGGCATGTCACCGATTTTCGGCGTAGCGATCTGCCTGACGCGAAAGCGCGGGTATCACATCGGGAAGCACCGCATTTTTGAGGAAATTCCGAAAATTTCTGCGGCGGGTTTTTCCGCGTTCATCGGAGAGTTTTCTTCGACGGTCGTTATTTTAATATTTAACTATCTGCTATTATCACTTGCGGGCAGCACGGGTGTTGCGGCTTACGGCATCATTGCAAACGTGGCGCTTGTGGCAACGGCGGTGTTGACCGGCGCGGCGCAAGGTGTGCAGCCGCTGATCAGCATTGCGTTTGCGGAGCATGACCGCAGAACGCTTACAAAGCAGACGCGGCGCGGCGTTGTGATGGCGGTTTTACTGGGCACGCTGTTTACCGTGGGCGCTTTGCTCTTCCCGCAGCAGGTGACGACGGTGTTCAGCAAGGGCAGCGCGGAGCTGACGGCGCTTGCCGTGCCGGGCCTGATGCTGTACTTCTTAAACTATCTTGTGAGCGGCGTGAATCTGCTGCTTATCGCGCGGTTTGCGGCGGCGGAGCGCAGCCGGGACGCGGCTGTTTTATCTCTTTTGCGCGGCGTGATCTTAGTTGTGCCGTGTGCGGTGGTGCTTGCAAATATATTCGGGCTGACGGGCTTGTGGCTTGCCGTGCCGACGGCGGAGGTGCTTTCTCTTCTTTGCGGGCTTTATCTTTTATACCGCGAAAAGAAAAGCGAAAAAACAGCTTTGCAGGCGGCATAAAACGCGGTATAATCTTTTAAAAGACGACGATTTGGGACAAAAGGAGACCGACATGCACATTCCGAAAAGCGACACGCAGCACACCGAAATTCTGACATTTGAAGAAGCGCAGAAGCACCGCGAAGAAAGCGCCGTTTACGACCGCGAAAAATGGCTTTATATCCCGGATTTTTACTCCGAATACCGTTACATACTGGGTACCGCCGGCAAAAAGCCGCTCATTACCATCGGCATCAATCCCTCGACGGCGGAGCCGGATAACCTCGACAACACACTGAAATCCGTAGAGCGCATTGCGCTTTTTAACGGGTTTGACTCGTTTATCATGTTCAACGTCTACGCGCAGCGTGCGACGAACCCCGACCACATGGATAAGGCGTTTAACCGTGCGCTGCACGAGGAAAACATGAACGCGTTCCGCTGGGTGCTTTCGCGCAGCGGCGAAGAGCCCGGCATTTGGGCAGCATGGGGCACGATTGTGGAAAAGCGCGATTATCTCAAAACCTGCCTTGCGGACATGACGGCCATCGGCAACGCATTCCATGCAAAGTGGTATCAGGCAGGCAAGCCCTCTAAAAAGGGACACCCGCACCACCCGCTGTATCTGCGAAAGGACTCGAAATTGGAGGACTTTGACATGGCGGCATATTTGAAGGCGCTTTAAAAAACTTGAAAATTTAATTTTGACTATAAAAAACGCTCCTCACGGTTCGTAGATCAGGTGGAAGCCGAAAACGGCAAGCCTAAACGAACTTTGAAGGAGCATTTTTTATGAAAACTTTTGTCCCGCACGTGTATTTTTCCGCACCCGAAGACACCGTAGGCGACCTTGTGAACCAGATCCGCCGCGAGAGCGAGATCCCCGGCACGGCAGAACCGAAGCCGGAAACGAAGGACAGCGGCAAGAAATCTATTATCCCGAAGACGGTCGTTTCCGCTGCGAAAAGCGAGCTTGACCGCGTTTATGACCTGCTGACAAGCGGCGAAGACCTGCAGATGAACCCGGACGGCACGCTGAGCCCCGCCTCTGCCCCGAAAAAGCGCGCAAAGCCCGCGCCGGGCAGCGAGCCGAAAGCGCCGGTGAAGACGAAAAAGGAGATCATTCCGCACACGGTGGTCTCCGCGCCCGAAAAGGACACCGTGGGCGACCTTATCGAGCAGCTGCACAAGGAGCCTGAGCCGCTTCCGGAAGAACAGCCCGAGGAAAAGGCAGAAACGCCGGAGAAGACCAACGGCAAGAAATCCATTATTCCGAAGACGATCGTTTCCGCGCCCGTGCAGCAGTGGTACAAGACGAACAAGGCGCTTTATAACGCGGAGGTCGCCGCCATGCGCAAGGAATTCAACGACCCGAACATGCAGCCGCATTTTATGTCGGACGGCCGCATGTACTGGCTTGTGAAGACCCGCCCGAACCTCGGCCGCGGCTTTAACACCATGACATACACAATGAAGCTTGTCTACGACCCCGACCACCCGAAGGTGCGCTATTCTTCCTCCGTGAAGCCGTATCTTGTTTCGCCGACGCTCGGCGAATTGCAGAAAATCGTCAACATGCTGCCGCACATTCCGCTGGACGCGGACGGCAAAAAACTCATCCCGCACACGCTGACAGACAACCGCGGCGAGCGCTATATTTGCTCCAGCGACGTGGCGGACGTACATGCGGAGGACACCTGCACCACGAGCGCCGTGACCTCCTTCCGCTTTGCCTACCGCTGGCTGATGGTGTTTGAGCTTGCCATCCGCAAGCCGGAAGCATGGAAGGATTTTCAGGCGCATGGGAAGATTTAACGGAGGCTTTTTTATGAAACTCTTTTCGACCCCGCCGGTGCTTTCCGGCAAGAAAAACAAGAAGCGCAAAAAGCTTTTGAAGGCGCAGCGCAAGGCGTTAAAGCGCGCCGACCACCCGTTTGAATCCGACAAAGCTGCCGACTGCCGCGGCGTAGTGCTTTCAAACCGCGCGTATCTCTCTGTTCTGAGCGAGGTGTATTCCCGCGACCCGTTGGAGACGGGCGGCATTTTCTTCGGCAACGTGAAAAACGGCGTGTGGTATGTGGCGGAAGCGAGTGACCCCGGCGTTTACACGCTGCACACGCGCGCCCACCACGAGATGGACAATAACTACCACAACCACATTTACCCGGTGCTTTCGCGCTTATATCGGCACGGGCTGTGCCTTTTGGGGCTTTGGCACCGCCACCCCGGCTCGCTCGACACGTTTTCAAGCGACGACGACCGCACAAATCACAGCTTTGCCGAGGTCATCGGAAACGGTGCGGTTTCGATGCTCGTCAATCTCGACCCCACCGCGCGCCTGACGTGCTATTACCTCAGTAAAAACGGCGAATATCGCACCGTGCCGGTCATGGTCGGCGACAAATGCTTTGCCGGTACCGGCTTTTTGGAGCTGACAACATCTGAGGCGCTTTTAAAGAACAAAGACCGCCTGCAAGCTGAAATTTTTGACCCCGAGGAGGCTTAACTGTGGAAAAAATCATCATCACACGCCGTGAGCTTATCAGACAAATTCCGACTGATCTATCCGAACACGACAGAACCGTGTCACTTTTAAACGCACTTTCCGAGCGCCTGCCGGAAAATACGGAAAAAGAGGACGTTGATTTACAGTCCGGCGACTTTGACGAGGCGTTTCGTTTGCTAAACGCGTTTGACCCGCGCACGTACGGCACCGTGCAGCTCGGCGAGAGCCTGCGCGAGGAGCAGACGGATACGGCAAAGGAACACGTTGGCGTGCTGGGGCTTTCCAACACGGCTTTGCCCGGCAATGATTATGTGGGTGAAGTGACCGGCGCGGGCAGCGCAGACACCGGCTACTACTACCTTCTGGCTACCGATGAGACCTATGCCGATACGTTCAAAAATCCCGACCACACCACCCGCGGTTTGATCGTATCGGGTACTGCATACACGGCACTTTTGAGTGAAAACGTGGTGCTGACGGGCTACGATTACTTTGGCACCTATAAGGACGGCGGCTGGCTTTTCAACCGTTGCGACGAAGCGAAAAGCACGCTGACGGTGGACAGCTTTACGCTCATCCACGACCTTTTCAGTCGCAACACGGGTCTGTTTGAATCTGCCGAAATGCTGAAAAAGTTCGCCGTCATCATCGGCTGCGGCTCTGTGGGCGCACGCGCCGTTTTGGAACTGGCCCGCGCCGGTGTGGGCAGATTTCTGCTCATCGACGACGACATTTTAAAGCCGCACAACATCTGCCGCCACACGCACGGTATGCGCGACCTCGGCCGCTTTAAGGCTAACCTTCTGCGCGAGGATATTCTGAACATTGACCCCGCAGCCGAAGTGACGGCTTTCCGCGGCAAGCTGGAAAACGCGCCGCTTTCTCTCTTTGAAAATCTCGGCAAGAACGGCATTGTCTTTGCGACGGCAGATGACAGAAGCGCGAATGCGCTTGCAAATGCGCTCTCCAACACACTCGGCGTGCCGTTTATTGCTGTAGGCTGCTGGGCACGCGCCCACGCGGGCGAGGTGTTCTACCACATTCCAAACCGCGGCATGAAAACCTACGGCGAGACCTTCTCCGCGCTTTTAAAGGACGCCCCGGCGCGCGACACGCACGGCGATTATTTTGGCGAAGCAGAGGCCCGTGAACGCCTCCATTTTGAGCCAGGCACCTCTACGGACATCGGCTTTGTGACACTGGTGGGCGTGAAATTTGCGCTTGACCTTTTGAACCTTGAAAGCGAAGCCTATACCCCGCGCGTTTTGAACGACTACACGCCGTACACACTCATCTGCAACACAAACCGCCCGGAAATCGGCGGTGAAAACGCGAAGATCTTCCCGTACCCGCTGTACATCAGCCGCTCCATTCGCCCGGCGGGTGAAGCATGACGGACACGGACGCGCTCACGGCTTACTTGCGGCAGCTTGAGCGCATAAAGGACGACTGGGACGACCGCAAATACGCGGAAATCGAAAAAGACTGTCTTTTGCCGCTTTGGCAGCTCTGCCGCCGTATGCAGGAGACCGAGCAGGACATTTACGCGTTCATCTTCGGCACAGAGCACGAACTTGCACACATAGACACCGACATATATTCTTGAAAGAAGGCATCGTTATGGCAAACGGAAGCGTTGTGGTACACGACATGGATTCCCTTGAAAAATTCGGCATGGAGCTTGCGGCGCGCAGCGCGGAACTGGAATCGCTTTATAATGCGCTTACGGTGAGCTGCGCGGCACAGGAAACAAACTGGCATGACCCGCAGTACGACCTCTTGCACGAGCGCGTAGAGCTGTACGCCGGTGAAGCCCGCGCACAGCTGCTTGCGCTGAACGACGCGGTGCAGTATATTTCCGTGCTGGCCGCAAAGCTGCGCGCTTTGTGATATGAGCGACGTAAACGTATTGCTCTGCGCGGTGGACAGCGCCATGAATACGCTTGCGGCCTTTGACCGCGACCGCGCCGATGTGACCGCCCGCGTTTCGTTCGCGCTGAGCTCCGTGCTGGCACGCGTGGCGCTGGAAACCGAGCAGTGCCGCCGTGCGCTTGCAGACGCAGAAGCTACTTCCTATACGGACGAAGAAACCGGCAATACGGCAGAAAACCCGGAGGCCGCCCGCCTGCGCGCCAGACTGGACGCCTTGGAGGCCCTGAACGAGTGCTGCATTTTAGCCGGCGGTGCGCTTTCCGCCGCATGGGCACAGGAAAGCCGTCAATCCGAAACGCACGTAAGCGATGCTCTGCACCGCTGCGGCGTTTATCTGAAAAAGCTGAACCGCATTGCACTTTCGCCCGACCCCGGCAGCATAACGGTTTCAAACCACGGTGACGCGCCCGTTTTCGTCTGTATTGTGGACAGTGCGCTGTACCCCGAGACCGCCGAGCACATCCGCGTGGCGCAGGACATCGGCTTTCCGGATATACTGACGCTGGACCGCGGCGGCGCGGCAGAGCGCAGAAAGGCCTCCCTTGCGCCGATCAAGGCGAGCCGCATCTGGGACCGCGACGAATACCCCTGCGCGTGCTTTAAAGAGGGCGGCGCAGGTGCGCACGTGATGTACGTTGCGGGCACGGATAACCGCGGCGCAGGCTCTTACATGGGCTGGCAGATGCGCGGTCTGCCCGACGGCACAAAAGTGCGCGTGCGCGTGATATAAGGAGAAAACTATGACCCCGAACACTAAGATTTTCACAGACCTTTTAAGAGAAAACCGCGCATTTCTTACCGTTTCGGCGGCGGAATACGGCGCGGGCCATAACGCCGCAGAAGCGTTTCGCATTCTGCCGGATTCCATGCTCGGCATTCTCGTTCGCCACTGCGAAACGGTCTCCTGTGCGGGCGGCCTGCTGCATCTTTACGGCGGGGGGCAGCTTTTCGCCCGCAACACAAAAGACAACAAGCCGTTTTCTGACTTGCTTTTCCTCGGTGACCTTGGAGACGGCGGCCTTTTCGCCGTCTCCCGCATCGATACTGCGATTGCAAAGCGCGGCGAGATGCTGTTTCTCTCCCCGGGCGCGCTGAACTTTGAGCCTATGGGGATTGACACGGCGGAGTTCATCCGCTGGGCGCTCGAAAGCCGCGAAGAGACGCTGAAAGGCGTTTGGCTGACAGGAGAGATTTTATCGCCCCGCGCGCTCAAAAAGCACATTACCGCAAAGCTTGACCTTTTAGACCGCCTTGACATGCTGAAAACGGAGGGAGACGCATGAAATTCTTTCCAAAATCCGCAGACGGCTTTCTTTCCGCCATGATGATGGCGGAAAACGCGCTTCTGCGTGATTTTTCACTGAGCTGCCCTGCTTCGCTTTTTGGCGCAGAGCCCATGGAAAGCGCCAAAAAAGCCGTGAAAAGCTGCATGACGCTTTCATCGTTTCCGTGTGCGCAAATGCTGAAAACAAACACGCGCTACGTGCACGACTTTGCAAAGCGAACGCTGACCGTGACGGTTAACGCGCGGTACATGAGCACCGGCAAAGAGGTGAACGACCTGCGGTGCGTTGCGGCGGATATTGCGGAGAGCATAAAGCGCGGTCTGCCGGAAAGCACCGACTTTTTTCAGGTGATTGCGGCTTATCAAAGCTGGCTGAAACGCTTTTTCGTCTACAAAAAGACCGGTGCTACGCGCGACCACGCCGCTGTGGGGCTCTTGCAAACGCGGCAGGGCGTGTGCCAGGCAATCGCCGCGCTTTCCATGGTGATTTTGCCGCACCTTGGCATTTTGGCGCGGTACGTTTGCGGCGAAGGCTACTCCGGTACGGATTGGGGTCCACACGCGTGGAACGCGGTATGGGCGCCGAACGGCGCATGGCACCAGGTCGATTTCACATTCGGCCTGCACCGAAAAACGACGCCGAACACGTTTACGCCGCCAGATGATCTTCACTTTCGCGGGCTGCACCGCTGGGACGAAGTAGCGCAAAGCCCCGCGCTGTTTCAAAATGTGCAGACCCTCGAAAACCGCCTGCAAGCTAAGACCGTTTTGCTGTTCGCGAACAACCCGTTCAAGGCCGAGATCGGCGGCGTCCCGATGCTGTTTGACGAACCTGTGCTGCAAAACGGCTGCGTGCGCCTTTTGCCGCTCCTCACCCTGCTCGGCGGCGGGTGCGAGCTGCTCGAAGACACGCTGCACATTGTGCTCGGCGGAAAAACGCACCGCATTCCGTGCGGCACGCCGATTTCAAACGGCTTTGTGCCGATAAACGAGGTCTTAGCGCAAAGCGGCTTTTGCACCGCAGAACAGCGCGGCGGGGTGGTTGTGGTGAAGCTTAAACCATGACCGCCTATTTTTTCAGTAACAAGAAGATTCCCACGCATGTGTTTTAAAAAGGAACTCCCCGCGATGATGCAGAGAGTTCCTTTTTTACACCAATTTTTCCAGCAGCGCGATTTTCTCCGCGTCTTTTTTGCCGCGGGTGTTCACGCGGTAGCCGTCTTTTGCGGAGGCTTTGTAGACGGCGAGGTACTGTTTTACGGAGAGCAGACGGTACTTTGCGCCGCTTTCCGCGCGCGTTTCGATCTCAGAAATCGGAACTCCGGCGAAGGTCTCGAGCTCCTCTAGCGCGGCAAAGGAGCAGTGCACGCCACGTTTTTCAAACGTGTGCTCGTGCGCGTCGATCAGGCGCCAATCCTCCGCTTGCAGCAGGGTTTGAAACGCGCTCCACTGCTCGGAAAGCCACGTTTCCGGAAGCAGGACGTCGATGTCATCGGCGAAAATCGCCTCGCCTGTGCGGTGCCACAGCCCGAGCGAGCCGTACAAAAGCGGCGTTGCTCCGCGGCAGTTCAGCGTGCGCGCGACCTCTAAAAACAGCTTCCATTTTTCTTCGTTCATTTTGGACACCCCTTATGTTTTCGTCTGCCCGCCGGAAAACAAAAAATCTTCCGGCACGAGCAGCATAAGCCCCGAACGCGCGGTTCGGCAGCTTTGCCATTCATGCGGAAGATTTCGCATCCGTCATTATTTTTCGGTTGACCCGGCAGACGCGCGCGAATGGTCGAATTGCGTGTCTGCGCGTTTACTGTACCATACCGCGCCGGGTTTGTCAACGCGTTTTTGCACGCACCGATACTTGACATTTTCTCCCCCTCTGGGGTATAATACGTTTTATGGGACACGCCCGCTTTTAAAACGGAACACCGAGGTGTAGCGCAGATGGTAGCGCGCTTGGTTTGGGAGCATAGACGGTGTTCGCACCGCACGAAAGCGAAAGCCGCCGAAAACCCTTCAACCGTGCGTATTTCGGGCGGTTCGGAAAATGAAAAAAAGCAGTCAAAAATGTGTTTGACCACAGATTTGACCACTTACACGACCACAATTTAATAACTATCGGGGTGTAGCGCAGTTGATAGCGCGCCGCATTTGGGATGCGGAGGCCGCGAGTTTGAGCCTCGCCACTCCGACCAATGCCGTCTCGAAAAAGCTTTTTTTGGGGCGGCTACTTATTTTTATTTTAGGAGTAAATCCAATGAGTGAAAGCAATATGAGTATTTCAGAAATGCTTACGTATTCTACTGTTTTGATAAACTGCCAATATGCTGATGGTTCAGTTGGGAGTGGTACAGGGTTTATAGTAAATTTATGTAATAAACCAGAAGAGAAAACCTGTATTCCAGTTTTAATTACAAATAATCATGTAGTAAACAACAGTGTAAGAACTGTTTTTGAGTTTTGTAAAGCAGATGAAAACGGGAAACCTTTAGATACTGAATCCTTTTCTTTCAATTATTCAGGTGCAGGTAATAAGTGGATTCCCCATCCTAACAAAAATATTGATTTGTGCTGCTTACCATTAGGACCAGCACTTAATGAATTAGCTAAAACTGATATAAAAATTTTCTATATTCCACTTGAAACAGATTTAATCCCAACAGAATCTAAAATAAATGAATTATCAGCAATCGAAGATATTGTTATGATTGGCTATCCAATTGGTATCTCAGATCAATATAATCATAAACCTGTTATTAGACGTGGCATTACTGCTACACACCCAAAAAAGGATTATCAAGGGCAAAAACATATTTTACTTGATATGGCGTGTTTTCCTGGTTCAAGTGGTTCTCCGGTGTTTATTATGAATCAAGGTTCTTATGCTACTCCATCAGGCATTACAGTGGGAAACAGAATTTATCTTTTGGGAATACTGTTTGGAGGGCCTCAATATACAGCCCAAGGCATTTTATCTTTCGCTAATGTTCCAAATATCCCAAAGCCGATTGTCAACATACCTACTAATCTTGGAGTTGCGATTAAATCTTCAGAGATATTAGAATTCGAAAAAATATTGGATCCAACCCACGAACAGTAAAATGTAAATTATCGTTTTCTGCACCTATTTCTTTGTCTACTGCATCTCAAATTTTGACAGGGTGATTTTTTCGGTCACCCTGTCATTTTTTCTTTTTCCGCCTTGATTTGCGCCTTAACCTCTGCAATCATTTCCGCGAGCTTTTCTTCACATTCTTCTCTTGTTTTTGCGTAGATATTATGACTTTCCCGCTTGCCGTAGGCATTGGTTGGTGTGTACCGTCCCTCATACAGGTGGTCGTTAATCATCGTGACACAACCCGTCCCAGGCTTGCGTATTTTGGGCTTGTACGGCGTGAATTCGACCGGGGAGGTATCTTTCCTTTCCTCCCGCGCTATCGTCGGCATTTGGGCGTCTGTGCCGCCGATTTTGCGGTCTATATGCACCGCCGCCTGCCTTTGCATAGTATCGGTGATATGGCTGTAAATATCCAACGTGGTTACTGATGACACATGGCCTATGGTTGCCGAGAGCGTTTTCACATCCATACCGTGCTCCAGCGCCATGGTTGCAAATGTGTGACGCAAATCGTGAAAGCGCACCTTTTTACAGCCTGCCCGTTCCAAGATCAGTTGTAACCGTTTTCTAACCGATGACGGATTTCTCGGTCTGCCGTTATCAGTCGGTGACGGAAACATCCATTCCGAATCCACCGTTTCCTTATACGCCACAAGGGTTTTCAAGAGTGACGGCGGCAGAATAACGGTGCGTATCGAGGCTTTTGTTTTCGGCTCCGATATAATCACCTCTGCCTTGATGATATATACCTGCCGTTCGATATGCAGCTCTCCTGTTTTGAAGTTCAGGTCACTCCATTTGAGTGCCAATATCTCACCGCGCCGCATCCCCGTGCCGAGCTCCAGCAGAAAGAGTTCATAATAGCCTTCTTCCTTTGCTTGATGCAGAAACCGGATAATTTCATTTTGCGTCAGTACCTGCATCTCCCGCGCTTTTTTCGGCGGCAGCTTACAGCCGACGGCGGGATTGGTGCGAATTAAGCCCTCCTGCACCGCCCGCTGTAAAGCTGTGCGGCAGTTGGCATGTATCCCCCTTATCGTTCTTTCCGAAAGTCCCTTTCCGTAAGTTTTTGCATGCAGTTTTCTTCCGTCTGTCTTTTCCTTTGCGTAGAATTGCTGCAGATCGGATTGCGACAGCTTGTTCAGCGGAATTTTTCCGATTTCGGGAATGATATGATTGTAAATGCGGTTTTCATAGTCGGTTCTTGTGGTAATGCGGAGTGTGTGTCGGCAGTAGGTCTGATACCAGAAGTCGATCCAATCCCCGAACGGCATATCTGATTTGATTTTGTCCGTGTGACGACCGTACCGCTCTTTCAGCTTTTCCAGCTTTTCACAGCATTCCGTTTTCGTTTTTGCGGTTACATTCTTGGTAATCGGCCGACCGTCCTCACGGTAATCGGTCACAATACGGCCTTCCCACCGCCCGTCTTTTCGCAGGCGAAGTGTCCCTTCGCCATTTTTTCTTTTTTTAGCGATTGGTATCATCTCCTTCAAGCATAATCTCATCCATAAAGCTCCCCACGATAGTGGAAGCGTTTCTCTGCATATCGGTGGTCACATGGGTGTAGGTGTCCAGCGTAAAGCTGGCGTTGGTATGCCCGAGGATTCCCGACAGGGTTTTCGCATCCACGCCGCCCGCCAGCGCGTGAGTGGCGAAGGTGTGGCGCAGATCGTGGAACCGAATCAGCGGAAGCTCCGCCTGTTTTAACAGTGTTTTTAATCGGTGGTAAGCATAGTCGGGGTGCATCGGTTTTTCGGGTTCATAGATATTCGGGAATATCCATTCGCTGACTGCCGTTTCTTTTCGCTTCCGCAGAAGTTCCGCAGTGCTCGGCGGCAGGACAATCGTGCGCGTTCCCGTCTCGGTTTTGGTTTCGCCGACGGTGTACTCGCCCTTCCGCTGGCCGTGGAGGGTGCGGCACACCTTCAGCATGCCGCTCTCCTCGTCGAAGTCGCTCCATTGCAGACCGCAGATCTCGCCGCGGCGCAGGCCGGTCATCAGCTCCGTCTGGAAGAAGTCCCACCACACCTCGTCCTGCTCCACCACCGCGCGGAAAGCATCCAGCTCCTCGCCGGTCAGGATGCGCTTGGGCTTGTAGTTGGGTTTGGGCGCCGTTGTACCTTCGGTGGGATTTCTGGAAATGACGTGTGCCTGCACCGCGTCCTTCAGCGCGGCGTGGAGGGTGGAGTGAATGTGGCGCACCATGGAGTCGGAGAGCTGATGCCCCATCTCGGGGTGCTCGCGGATGCGCCCCTCCGTTTTCAGGCGGCGGTACATCCGCTGGATGTCCTGCTGGGAGAGGAGGGAGATCTGCTTGTCGCCCAGCTGCGGCTTGATGTAGTATTCGATGTAGCGGCGGTAGCCCTCGAGGGTACCGGGCCGCACCGTACCCGCCTTGTACTCCGTGAGCCATCGATCCAGCCACTGGCCCAGCGTCATCCAGCTGTCCTCGGTCAGCTCCACATCGCGGTAGCACTCGATGTTCTGGTGCAGCTTGTCCAGCAGAGCCTTTTGCGTCTTGGCATACACATGACGGAACAGCGGCTCGCCGTTTTCCCGGTGGCCGATGACGATGCGACCCTCCCAGCGTCCGTCCTCTCGCCTGCGCACCATGCCGTCACCGGCCGGTCTTCGTTTTGCCATGTATTTCACTTCCTTTGGATTCGTTTTCTTTTTGTAACACAAACAACTACCACACTTTTGCGGAAATAGCTATTGCTTTTCTCAATTCTTTTTCTGCGTTTTGAAGTGCAAATTAGGTGTAAATTGGATCAAAATCGGGGCATGGGGCCGGTAGAGCGTCGGCGGAAACCCTTGAAAACACTGAGGAAGCTGGAACTTGGAGCGTTCCACAGGGTACAAACTCCCGAAAGGAGCGTTCCTCTGTCCCCGGTCACAAACCCTTGAAAATGCCCGCACTGCGGGCATTTGTGGGACGGACCGAGGCGTTTACGACCCCGGTCCTTTCTCCTGCTTTTCTTTCGTCGGCGGCAAATCGGTCCGATTTTCGGTCATCCCGCTTGGTCAAGCATCCATGGCGCATCACCTCCTTCCGTGCAGAACACGCTGCGGTAGGTGCTGCTGTCCGGCACCATGCCACGCTCCAGCATGATCTCATGTTGCAGTAAGCGCACGCACATTTCCTCATAGACGCTCCGCATCTCGTCGCGGCATCGGCGGGCGAAAACCTTCTGCTCCTCGGTCAGATCGCCGCGATGTTCATCGCAGAGAAACAGGCGAAGTCCGTCTTCATCAATGAGGTCGGCATGATCCTTGTTCCACGCCCACCGGATGTAGCGTACTGTGTCGTGCGTGCGCTGGAGAACCATCATCGGGTCATGGTCTACAATAAAGTTTGCAAGCTGCTGCATCATGCGCTTTCCTCCTTTTTGTTCTGCCGATTCAATTCGGCCAGCCGTTTCTCTGCCTTTGCCCGCTCTATGTCACGCTCCGCCCGCAGGAACTGCCGCTGATAGTTCAGCTTCAGTGCTTCCTGAATGGGGCGGATGGTGTAGATGAGACTTCCGTTGCACACGCGGCCGTCCTTTGTGGTGATGGTACTGGGCTCGGTGTGAATAAGCCCCTTCTCCTCCAGACCGGCCACATACTTCCGCACGGTGTTTTCGCTCAGCTGCACCGCCTTTCCGATGGTGCGGTAGCTGGGATGACATTGGTAGGTTCTGCGATCCTCGCAGCGCAGAAGGTAATTGTAGACGGCGATCTCGTGAGAGCTGAGTCCGAGATTAAAGACTTCGTTGGGGACGAGATAGTAGTGTTTGTTCGGGTCCTGCTTGGGCCAGCGCTGGAACATCAGGTATCACCCCCTGTCTGCGCATCTACCCACCGGCGGAACTCTTCTTTGGGTACCACGATGCGGCTGCCTATCCGCAGCGCGGGGAAGCCCGTCTCGTGCATGAGCTCATAGGCGCTGGAGATGGACACGCCCAGCACCTGCGCCACCGTGTTCGCATTGAGGAACAGCGGCAGCTGGTCGTAGTTGGTGAATGTGGATTCTTGCATTGGATTCCTCCTTTATAATTTTTTGTTGAGAGCTGCAAGCAAAAAGCTCCCACTGAAAAAGTGGGAGCAGTATCCACATTGCAAATTTAAAACCTCATGATAGAATAGAAAAGAGATGAGCAAAACAGTTGGAAAGAGCAGCCCACAAACAGGCAAATGGGAAGCAAAAGAGTTTAGGGGTATCTCAAGGGCGCAAAAACCATAGCGCGGTAAACCCCGCGCCTGCAAAAGGTATGGAAAAGACAGATCAGGCGGAACGCCGAAGCTGTTTGGCGGAACGGTAGGAGTGAGAGCCGTGCAGAACAGCGGCCAGCGCGACCGCTAAAGCGGAGATGTGGGCCAGTGTATTGAGGTTTGCCGCGCTGGCGCCGTTGCGCACCCACAGGCGTTCCTGACCTGTGGATTTGAAGCGGGAATTGTAGCGCTCGCACTCTGTACGCAAGGCGTATATCCTCTTGAAACAGAGGCAGCTACGGTCAATGGAAAGTCTGTAGTCATCGGGAATGGTCTTATATTTCGTGCAGCCCCGGTTCTTCTTGCCGTTGTTCCAATTCTTGTGGTTACAAGGGCAAACACCGGTCTTGGACTGGCGGAACGGGCAGCAGTATTTCTGGCGGGTACGCCCATTGTCGGTGGTTTTGCCGTCCTTGTGCATGGCGAACCCGGCCGCGCAGACCGGATTACCGGCAGGAAGTGCCTTTAAATCTTTCGTACCGCGTGGATTGAGAGGGATAAATGCCTCGCCCTCATAGACCGTTTTTACGGTATTGTAGATGCTTTTCACATCGTAGCCCTTGTCGGCAAGGAAGGTGCATTCCTTTAAGGAGATCACCCTGTCAGCTTCGGCGAGGATCTCAGCGGCGACGGAGGAATCGGCGACATTGCCTGGTGTGGTCAGCTCGTAGATCGGCAGGCCGGAGATGCAGTCCACCAGCACATGACTTTTGTATTCCCAGTAGAACTCGTACCGGCGCTCATTGTGCTGGTTGGAGGCAGAATGGACGCCGAGGGCGCAGTCCGGATCGCTTTTCGGGTGGTTTTCCTTGGAGAACTTGTTCTTTGCAAAGGATTTTGGATTGTTCTGCTTCGTGTTTGCCATGACAGGTGTGGAATCCAGGCCAATAAATGAGGCGTCCACGATCCCCATCTCATAGAGTTTCTTCACCTGTGCCGCCATGATTTCTTTCAATGCAGCGTTATCCATTTTTTTGAGGAAACGGTCATACGTCCAGTAGGACGGCAACGGCTTCATGATATTGAAACCGCAGTAATGGGCGATGATGCGGTTGTTGTCCAGATAATCCGCCAAATCTGTGATTTGTGAGAAGCCCTCGCATTTCATAACGATAAACGCACAGACCATGGCTTCCTTTGGAAAGCCCCGCCGCCCGGTTGCCGCTCCGGGCAGCGTGAAGTCCAGACTGCTGAAAAGACTGTCGTAGAACGCAGCGGCACTTTGGGATGTAAACAATGTCACATCCTGAATGATTTCCTGTCGGTAGATAGCGGCCAGCCCCTTTCTGGTTGGTTTTCTCTCAAGTCAATTTTACCAAAAAGGGGCTCCGCTTTCTATACCATATGAGTGATTTCGGTTTCAGCCATGGCCGGGAACCATTGATATTACTGCTCTTTTGAAGTTTTGCTCATGGCTATAGAATAGAAGCATGAGGAGGTGAGCCGATGCCGCTGGTAAAATACAGGATCTACGAGCTGTCCGCCAGAGCTGTGATCAGCTATGGCAGGCAGCAGGACGGGACATATACCTTCCATCTCAGCGCCGCCGAGACAGAGAAATGCAAATCACTTTCCGCACCTCACGAGCAGGACGATAACGCACTGTTCTATCAGATCATGTGCGTGCTGCACGGCGATACCTTCACCGGAAGACCCGGTGGGCAACTGGTGACTGACCTCTCGGACATCATTTTCTATATAGACTTCTCCGGCATCTTCGACCGGAGCGGTGCCAGAAAGAAATACCGGATCCGGCAGGAAAAAGCGAAGGCCCTGTTCCGTCCCGAGGGCGTGAGCCTTGATTTTGGCTCCGGGCCGCATCGCTACCTCGCCTTTGAGCGTTCGGGCAGCATGAGCCGGCAGGCGCGGCTGTCCTTCATCCGAGAGGATTTTTATGATGCGGTGCGCCGCCGCATCATGATGGATATGACCATCGGTGACTGCCAGCTCAGCAAACTCTACGCCTACAACGGCCTGATGCTGTCCAGCGGTATCCGCATTGACGGCATCGACATTGACCGCCCCCACCGGGTAGTGGTCGTTGACAATCCGGTACGAACACCCCCGCCCACAGAGATGATTACGGTGGAGGATGACGGGGCGCAGAACAGCACCCGCAAATATCACCGGGTGGAGACGATGGCCACCGTCGAGGTTACCTGCTTCGACGGCGAGGGGCTGATCTCCAAGCAGTATGCCCGCCTTGTTGATGAGAAGCTGTGCGGAAGGAAAGTCCACACCTCATTTCAAATTCGTATGCCATATGTGAAAGGCATGCTGCACGAGGTGGACTTCAAGGATTATCTTGACCGCAGCGGCGCGGACACCATCACCGATCTGTGGGGCGTGCAGCATCCGATTCAGAAGATTGACATCATCCTCACCAAAAGTATGTTCAAGGGCTGCGGCTGGCTGAACGAGAGCGGCATGAGCTGGGAGGACTATTGGGCGATGTTCCGCAAGTACCGCCATGCGCTGTACATTACCAATGTGAGCAAGGAGAAACCGGAACAGACCACCGAGCTGAACTATCAGTTTCTGACCACCGTTTCCATTCAGGGTGACGAGTTCCGCCCTGCCGATCTGCCGGACGGCTGGGACCACAGCCCGGAGACAGACGAGCGAAATTGGCTCACCAAGCAGACCGAGCTGGCGTATTACAACTTTTGCGCCGATGAGTCGTTTCGGCGGAATTATTTTCTGGAGAAGTTTGAACGGGTCAGCTGGTGGGAACGGCATCAGGGCAAAGACCAGATCCTTGCCGCTGTGCTGAAAAAGAATCCACACTTCATCAACGAACCAATCTACGCCAAGCGATTAGAGGCCGAAGCGGACAAAATTGCAGAGCAGTACGCCGTCGGACGGCTGATTGTGGCGGGAGACAACCGGTATCTTTCTGGGGATCTGCTGGATTTTTTGAATTGCCTACCTGTTACGAAAACCGGAACAAGTAAAAAAGCGAACACCTTTATCAATTTTCGCTGGGGGCTGGAGTTGAACCATCAGAATTTCTTTGCTCCGAGCGCGGCTTACCAATCCAGTCATGTCTGCACGCTGCTGCGCAATCCGCACATTGCCCGGAATGAAGAAATGCAGCTTTATCCTCTTGAAGACAGGAAAAATTTACACGATCAATACCTCGGCCATCTGACGGATGTTGTTATGGTTGGCTACACTTCACTCGCCGCAGAGCGTTTAGGCGGTGCCGACTACGACGGCGACATGATCAAGACGATCAGCGACCCCATTTTGAACGAATGCGTGAAACGAAACATCTATCACGATCCTCCGCGGCCGCGGAGCGTATTTTCCCGGTCGCACAACCTGCCACTGCTGATGATCCCCACGGTCCAGCCTCAGATCCGCAGCGCCGACGACTGGGAGGCCCGCTTCGAAACGGTCCGCAGTACCTTCTCCTCCCGCGTCGGCCAAATCTGCAACGCCGCATTGGATCGCAGCATCATTGCCTACAACGAAAACTCCGACGCCGAGGAACGGGAGCGCTGCTGGGAGGAGACGGAGACATTGGCCATTCTCACCGGGCTGGAGATCGACTCGGCCAAGAGCGGCATCCGCCCTGATCTGGATGAGTATCTGACCCATAAGACCGTCAAGCGCAGCGACTTTCTCAAATATAAAACGCTGGTAGAGGAGATGGAGACCCGGCGTGCCTGGTATGAGCCTACCCATGCGACCAAGGTGAAAGCGTTTTTCAAAAAGGTGGATTGGAACAAGGTGGACTCCAATGTGGAGCGTCTGCCGTATTTGGCACAGCAGCTGAAAAAGAACACGCCGCGCATCAAGGCAAGGCCTGCCAAGGATGAGGAGCTGTTTTCCTTCGCCCGGCAGCCGGACTGGAAGGGGCAGCTGACCCCCGATAAGCTGGCAACGGTGGATGCGCTGCTGCAAGATTACGATGCCTGTCTCTCCCGCATCCGGGCCTGCCGCGTTCCGTTGAAGGAGAAAAAGCGGAAGAGCGATGTGGAGCGCATTCTGTATGCCAGAGGGCAGGAGGATACATACGATCCCGACGAGCTGTACGCCCTGTTCGGCAGTCTGCCGCCGGAAAGGGTGTCCGCTCTGCGACGCGCCATGCGGGAACAGGTATGGCACTTCATGGACGAGGATGCACGGGAACGTTTCCTGCGGGAATGGCTGCCGGAGTTTGAAGATATATACGATCTACTGACCGATTTCCGCTTCGGCGGCTACCGCATCCTGGGAGACATTGTCTGTGATATGGCGGACGAGAACACCGGCAGGGAGAAAAAGCGGCTGTTTCGTGAAAACGACTCGAAGGCTTTCACTGCCATGATGAGCGCCTTTGCGGACAAGTCCCCTTCCCGGAGCTACCGTGATGCGGTGACGGCCAAGTGCCGGGAACTGCTGACCGCTATCGTGAGACCGACTTTGGCTGTGCGCTATGTGGTGGCTCTCGGCAGGCGTGACCTGCTGTGGGATCTGCTGCCGGAGTACATCGAGAAAAATGTTCTGGAGGTGCGGGATGATTAACGAATGGGAGGAATTCTGCGCATATACCGGAACGGTTTCCTATACCGCCAGCAAGAAGAGCGATACGACATGGCTGGGCCGATTCACCTTTGCCACGATCCTGGAGTTTGAGGGGATGGCTCGGATTTTGACCATTCTGGCCCGCGGATATTTGTTCCACGATAAAAACGGGACAGTCATTTCGGGTGATTCCCACGATCGGATCGACTACGCCCGCCGCGCGCTCTGCGCATGGTGCAGTGTGCCGGAGGACGGGAAGCGTGCGCCGGGCAAGGAATGGCAGCTCCAGACGGACTTTTCGGAGCTGCACACGGAGTTCCCGGAGCTGGTGGACGCGGACGGGATCGGCTGGTTTCTCCGTCATGTCCTCCGCACTGCGGACTTCATGCTGACGCACCCGGAAAATGTGCGCAGCACCTCGCTCAAGTATGCGGAGGTCATTCAGTCAAAATTTGCCGCCGCGTGGCGAAGCAAGGTGTTGCAGTATCAGATCCCGATTTTTGCGCCCCAAACCAAGGGTGCCTGGACGCTGATCCGCTATTACCTCGCCAACCGACAGGATGATTGCGAGTGGGTGGTCCTGCCAGTAGCAAACTTTGACGCCTATTTCGGGGACACCAGCTTCAGCAAGAAGTATCTGCCCAAGATCCCGGTAGAGATCATGGAGCGGAGCAACGCCTTCGGCATCAGCCGGTATCGAATCACGGAAGAATATCTGCCATAGGATACAGACAGCGGGACAAGCCTTACGGCCTGTCCCGCTATTTTTCTGTCTGGATTTTGAAAGTGTTTTCCTTGTCTATGGCGGTGCAGCCGCTGAGCTACTGCCTAAGGTTTAGTCATCGTCATCGGCCCATGATGAAATCATGTGAATATCGCCGGTGTTCATATCCATCGCCATGTAATCGCCCATGCGCATCATGAGATTCCCATCGGAGTCCCTCGCTATACTGTCAGAAATGCTCATGGCGAAGTCGTCGTCATCGTAGTCGAAAAAGTGCTTTGACATACCGTAACCTCCAATTTTTAATCATCGTATTCCGGATAGTCCGGTGCCCACAGGGGCATCCAATGTGCTTTGTTTCTGCGGTTTGCATTGTGAGTTTTCTGGTGCGTTCTGTGGTTTGGATTCATCTGATTGGCACGATTGTCTGCGTCAGTTCGATATGTCTTGTTATTGGGATTATGCAGATTTGCCCAGTGATCCAGCTGTTCTTTGGTATGTGTTTTTCCTGACACCTTTCCCATAATTGGCCTCCTTTCTGAGCCGAAAAAAGCCCACGCACTTTGCTTCGTGCGTGGACTGCGATCATCCGGAAGACCGCTTTGCACGCAACAAAACAAACCCGACGAAAGAACACTTTCTTCGGTTCGATTTTGTGGTGCAAAGCATCGAAACAACAGGGGGGGGGACAACGACAGTCAACCAGCAAACTGCTTTCTCAATTCCATAATGAGAATTTGATTGGAATCAATAGTTTCGAGGATTTACTCATTTGTCTGCAAGATTGTCTATGTCTCTGCCGTTCAATATGATTCGTACTCTCATGCTACGAACGATCAAAGTTCAGGACAGTGCAACAATTTAGCGTTATCATGATAACACGAATGGGAAGCGAATGCAATGGGCAACTACACATTTCACCCCGTGATCCCAATTTTGTTGCCGTTTTCGTAAATATCCGTACCATCTTCACAGTAGTTTGGCCCCTCGTACTCCACCCAGCCGAAACCCGCCACATAGACTTTCTCACCGGGCTGCAGTTCTTTAGGCGGTTGGGATGGAGTTGGCTCTGGTGCGGAATTTTTAGTGGGTGACTGCTCTGCGGAAGGCTGGAGTTCAGAATCTGCGGGCATTTCAATAGGCTCTGTCTCTGGTTCAGGACGTTCCTCTTGGGATGCTTCTTGCTGCGGAACCGCCCCTTTTTCCTTCTCTGCCAGTGCTGCGGGTTCCTCAATTTCTCCAACGGTCGCTTCCTTGGCGCTCACAGTGGTTTCTGCGGCTGGGACGGGTGTTTCCTCGACCGCGTTGCCATGTGGCCACACAGCGGCGCACAGGGCGACACATGCGGCAATCATTGCCACTATGATGAGTTTCTTCATTTCTCTTCCTCCTTAGATGTGAAACGCGCCCTCAACTCCATTGCCGTTCGGCAGGAGACTGAGCGCTCGTTTTCGTAATAGTTCAATTCCATGGAGAGTTTCCACGCCAGTTCAAATCCGGTGATAAAGCTGTCGATGGAGGTGTCCTCCGCAATACGGTCTTTTGCGTCGATGATCCGGGGCACCAGCCGACGCTCCGGCTTTCCCAACGCCTCGCTAAGTGCTCGGTGGCACTCCTCAATTTCCTGCTTCTGCGCCGAGAGTTCGGGTGGGGTATAAAAACAGTCATATAGGTTTTTCAGCAGCTTGTATTTCATGCGCTCGCCTCCTTGCAACACAAACATATACCACAGTTCGACGGAAACAGCTACTGAAACTTTTAAGGCAACACCGCAGAACACGCAAAAGGAAAGGCCCTGTGGGAAGATTCCACCCGGCAGGGCATATATACGCCATTCCATCAGCGCTGCAGCCACACTGATTTAAGCCGTCAGGCAGGATCGCCTGTCAGCCAGAATCAGATTCGCCAGCGCGAACAGGATATTCAATTTGGCAATCTGTTTTCGCAGACCTCGGTACCTAGTTTTCCGGTATCGAAGCTGGCCCTTTACTACCCCAAAGACATGCTCTACCTTGGCCCGTACGGAGGATTTCTCCTTTTCGCGGCGTTTGATCTGCCCGCGGGAACGATTGTCTGCGTGTTTACTCTGCGAGGGCCGTCTGTTGATTTTGTAACGGATCCTTTTGCCCTGGCCATTGACATTGAAAAGAACGGCGTCTTCCCGCTTTTCAGCGCCCAGGCAGCCGCTGTCGCCATATACGCTGTCCTCATCGCCGGTTAAGAGCTCCGGCACCATCGTCACATCATGGATGTTGGCGCTGGTGACCTTTACTGTGTGAACCAACCCGCTGTCTTTATCCACGCCGATGTGAGCTTTATAGCCGAAGTGCCAGCTGTTCCCCTTTTTCACCGAGTGCGCTTCCGGGTCTCGTTTCTTTTCCCTGTTCTTTGTCGAGGACGGCGCTGCGATCAGGGTAGAGTCCACTATGGTTCCCTTCTTCAGCAGCAGGCCTCTTTCCTGCAGCAGATATACCACCTGCGCAAACAACTTCTCCTGCAGCCCGCTGCGGAGCAGCAAATTCCGGAACCGACCCAGTGTATCTCCGTCCGGCACCTGATTGCTCGATTCCACTCCGCAGAATTCCGAGAATGCACGGCTGTCGATCACTTCCGCTACCGTTGCCTTGTCCGACAGATCATACAGGTTTTGAACCAGATAAATCCGCAGCATCCGTTCTAGATCGTAGGGCTTATTGCCGCGCTCTCCTTTGTAATAGTGCGGCCGGATCAGTTCGATCCACTCTCCCCACGGCACGATGCGCTCTATCTGACTCAGAAATTCTTTCTTCTTTGTCCGCACCTGGCTCAATTCATCGCTCAGGCCCGACAGACTCATCTGCTTATCCATAGTATTATTATATCATATTTTTTCTTTGTGCGGTGTTGCCATAATTTCTTTTACTCTCCCCGGCCTAGTCGGGGGCTCTCGTTTCGCTAAAGTATATCAAAACAGGGAGGCACCGCTTGCACGATGCCTCCCTGCAGAAAGTTTACGTATCTGACCAAATGATTTCTGATATTTCTTTATGCTTCCTGCTCAGCCTGCCATTTAGGATTTATTTTCGCAATAAAACCGTGACGTAGAAAAAACAGAAGCCAAGCCAAATCATTTGTTCATCCCTGTATGAGAATACGATCCACCACCAGTTTTCTGAACTCCGGAGTCAGAGAGCAGAAGTACGCCGTAAAGCCCGTGACGCGTACCACCAGGTTGGGGTACTTGCTGGGGTCCTTGTCGGCTTCGAGAATCTGCTGACCGTTCACAATATTGATGTTCAGCAGGGTGGCCCCCTGCTCGAACAGCGTCATGATATAGTCGGCGATCTTTTGCACAGCCTCCTCACCGCGCCCCATACCAGGGTCAAGCTCCAGCTGTACCGGCGCGGTATTCCCATAGCCCGGCTGCACCGCGCAGATGGAATTGCTCATTGCGGTGAGGGCGCCGTCCTTGCGGAAGCCGGGGTGCGGGTTGGCCCCATGGTTGATCGGCTCGAAGGCGTGGCGGCCGTTGGGGGTGGCACCTACCTGCTTGCCGAGCACAATCGTATTCGACCAGCTGAACCAGCCGGGGATAAACTGGTAGCCCGGATACTTCTGGCTGACGGAGCGCACCTGGTTGGAGTATGACTCCGAAATTTTCACCGCCCACTGGTCGCTGATGGTGTTTCCGCCGCCGTAGCGGGCACTGCGGGAGAGCATCTGGCGTACAAGCTCACCGCCCTTATCCTGGAAATCTGTTTTCAGATGATGGTAAAGCGTCTCCCAGTCGATCCGCTTCTCCTCCTCCACCCGCTGCTGCAGTGCGCCAAAAGAGTCCGCCACCGTGGCAATAGCCGAGCCGTCCATGCAGAGGTTGTAGTACATGGCGCCGCCGCACGTCATATCCAGACCCTTTTCGATAGGACCATGACTGATCAGGTTCAACATCAGCTCCGGCTCGTTGTACTGTTGGTACCGCAGGTGGAACGCGATACCCTCGGCAGTTACCTCTACAGCCCGGGCCATATGTCTCTGGTACAGATCCCACAGCAGTTGTGTGGAGTATGGGCCCTTATGGCTCATCATCTCATCCATGGCAACCTCGAACACCTTAGCGCTGTTGATTTTGATGCAGTCATTCAAGCTGTACTCCATGCCGGGCAAGCTCATCCAGTGGCAGCCCACCGCGATCCTCTGCCGGGCAAGCGATTCGGGATAGCCCAAACGCATGAAGCCTCTGTTCAGGGCCTCGTCACCGGAAAAGCGCGGCCAGCCGTTCTTGTTCTTGAACAGGTAGTCCACCGCTTTGTTCAGGAACTTTCTGTCGATGTTTTCGTCCACTCTTACCGTGATGTTGCAAGCCGAATCCAGCTTATCCGCTCCCTCGAGCACCATATAGCTGAACTCGCTGAGCAGGGGATCGCCGTTTTCGTTTGTCCCTCCGATCTGGTAATAGTGCGGATCGTTGAGCAACAGACAAGCGATGTAGAAGATCGCCTCGTCCCTGGTGATCCTCCCCTCTTTCATGTCGGCATCGTAGTACTGTTTGAGCACGTCATCGAGCTGGAAACCCGCTCCGTCGCGGTTGTAGGTGCGGCTGGCCATGTTGAACCAGCAAACCCACTGACAGGCTTCCCGCATGGTTTTGGGCGCACCGTTGAGGATGTTGCGATTTACCTGCGCCATTTGAAGCAGGTTTTCCCGCAGGACCGGATGGCGCTCCACACGGGCCAGACGCTCGCTCTCCTCAATCGCGTGCGAGATCCAGTTCTGCACACCGTGCACCACAAGTTCCTCCGCGTCGTAAAACTCTGCGTGTTCGGGGTGCTTTTTGCGGTAGAAAGCCAGCTTTTCCAAGATCCCGCCCCAGCCAAGGCTCAACCCGATCCGGTAGTCGCCGCCGAAGTGCGCGTCCGAGCCGATCCCGGAGATAATGCCATACAGTTCCTGTTCCGGCTTGAGATCATCGTAGGGAAAATTCGGGTTCCAGTTCAGCCCCTTGTCCGGGGATTTCTCGTCAAACCAGATCATACTGAACATCCAGCGGCAGGTGAACGCGTCCACCGGATCAATGTAGACCGGGTGCTCAGTCATCAGCTTGTAAAAATTCTTGCTCCACCCGTCATACCCGTACCAGGAACCGTTCTCATGGTTCGGAATGCAATGGAACTGGTACGTCTCCGGAGCCGGGATGCTTCCATAGTCATCCCCGTCCTGATACACCTTCATGGTGGACTTCACCCTGGTTTCCTCAAGCTTTCTTTCCTTTAAAATTTTGATCCTGTCATCGTAGCTCATGGGAGCATCCGGCTGGAATATATTGATTCTGTTGACCATACAACCTCTCCCTTTCTTCGTCAGCCTACCCTCACGGAAAGTCCGGGCGTTTGAGCGGCCACCCATTTCAGGCGTGCTGCGCCTTCCTCTCCAGTGGGGCGGGTCCCGGCAAATGTATTGTCCATCTGCAGGGCGTCATACTTGCTCTCTCCCAGGGGATTGAACAGCAGAAGCTCATAATATTGAGCGCCTCCCAGGGTTCCCACGTAGTTGGCAATGCTGCCGATCTCCTCCTCCGTGTCGTTCACTCCGGGGATCACCGGGGTACGCACCAGATAAGGCTTGCCGGAAGCCGCCACCTTCTTTGCGTTCTCCAGGATTTGACGATTGCTCACGCCGGTCCAGCGTCTGTGCGCTTCCTCATCGAAAATCTTGATGTCGAACATCACCAGATCGAGGAAGGGCAGCATTCTTTCGTAGACGCTCCATGGCGCATGCAGGTTCGTCTCGATCGCCGTGGAAATTCCCTCCTTTTTCAGGGCCTGCAGCAATTCCAGGGCAAATTCTGGCTGCGTGGAAACCTCGCCGCCGGAGAGTGTTACGCCGCCGCCGGAATTCCGGTAGTAAGCCCTGTCCTGCAGGATCTCCTCCATCACTTCCTCAACGGTCATCTCCTTTCCGGACATGACGAGAGCACCGGAGAAGCAGTTCGCGGCGCAGGCTCCGCAGTGCTTGCAGGCGGTGCGATCGTACTGCAGGGCACCGTTTTTGCCGAGGGTTCTGGCTCCCGCCCTGCAGGCCTCCACACAGGCGCCGCAGCCAATGCATTTGTCCGGATAAATCATCAGCTGTGGCCGAACCGACAGCGTTTCCGGGTTATGGCACCATTTGCACGCCATGTTGCACCCCTTGAAAAACACTGTGGTGCGGATCCCCGGTCCGTCTTTCAGCGCAAACCTCTCGATCTCCGTTATGATTCCTTTCATGGATTCCTCCCCTTCCGTTGTCGTCTCGCACACCAGAACAGGGGGCTCTCCCGCCCGGGCAGAGTCCCCCTGTTGCGTTTCGTCCCAAGGCGAAACGGCAAGTTCTTCCGTCACGCCGTGCTCTGTGCAAATATCCCTTGCAGCTTCCGCTTACCGGTCCAGTTCCTGAGCAGTGACTTCCCTGCCCAGCTGTGCAGATTTGTAAAACGCTTCGATGATCGCAACCACATTCATAACCTCGTCCTTCTGGATGGGGTATTCCTCCATGGTCATTTCCCCGTTGAGGACCTTCAGGATGTAGTTCATCTCGTGGATGTGGCCGGTGAAATCTGAGAGCTCCGTATATGGGTCGGGGAAAACTCTCGGCAAAACGTCGGCCTGGTAATTGCCCTGCGTCGTGAGCAGCTTGAGTCCATCGTCCCCAATGGTCAGACCGCCCTTGTCTCCGCAGATGCTGACAGTGTTGCTGTTGGGCAGATTCAGCGCCCAGGAGATCTTGAAAGTGACTGTCATGCCATTTTCCAGACGAATGTAGCCGTTGGCAAATTCCTCAACATCAAACTCTTTCATGTCGAACTTTCTGGGAGTGAACAGACCGGTGGGAGCTCCGCTCTCCGCATTGGAGAACTCAATATTCTTCTCCTTGTTGACGATCCTGGTCACAGCACTTCCACTGACGGAAACCATCTTCGGGTTACCGGAAATTGACATCAGGTAGTCGCACATATGAACGCCCAGGTCGCAGAAGGCGCCGCCCACATTTTCTTTCGCCATGTGGAACATGCCCCATCTCGGAACGCCGCGGCGCCGGACCAGGTTCAGATCCGCGTAGTAAATGTCTCCCAGGCAACCGCTTTTTGCCAGTCCGGCAGCCGCTTTGAAGTTACCCGTGAAACGCAGAGACTGGATGACAAACAGATGTTTCCCCGCCTTCTCCGCCGCGTTGAACATCTCCTCCGCATCCGCGCAGGTTACAGCCACAGGCTTTTCGCAGACTACATGGCAGCCCGCACGGAAACCGGCAAGGGTATACTCCTTGTGGTATGCGTTCGGTGTGCACACGGAGATGATGTCGGGTTTCTCCTCCTCCAGCATTTTATACGGATCCACATAGTACTTGGGGATCCCGTGACGCTCGGCGGTTTCTTTGGCGGCTTCCTCGCGGATATCTGCCACTGCGACAATCTTCACCTTGTCACCCATGGCTTTGTAGGCGGGAATATGTGCCGCGTTGCAAATCATACCGTTGCCGATGATGGCAACCTTATACTGCTTCATTACTCCTACTCCTCTTCCCAAAAAACATAATTTTTATTCGGCGCCGCGCCCGGATCGAGGGGGATACCCCCTGTGTGCCTCCAGACGGCAGCTCAGTATTCACCCGCAAGGCAGAGCTTGAGATGATCCATCGCCTGCTTGTTGTAGCGGCGGGGGTTGTCTGTGAACTCCAGCTCGACAGAAAGGTTCCCGTCATACCCGACATTCTTCAGCGCCTGAATCACAGCGGGATAGTCGGTGATGCCGCAGCCGGCGGGGATGTTGTTTCTGGAGACGGCATCGCTGTCTTTGCAGTGAACATTGAAAATACGTTTGCCTCCCAGCATGTAGATCGTCCATTCCGGATCGATGTGCTGCATGATCAGGTGGTTCGTGTCCAGCTGAATGCCGAAATCCGGGTCATCGACGTCCTTGAGCAGCTGCAGCATGGCGTGCGGTGTGGAGATCATGGAATAGGGGAAGCACTCCACGGACATGCGCAGCCCGTACCGCTTTGCAATGGCCAGACACTTGCGGTAACTGTCCATCAGGGTATCCCAGTCCTTCTGGTAGCAGTAGTCGGCGGGCATATGGTATCCCTGCTTGATCGCCGGTGCGGCGGGGTTGAACTTCCAGGGGGTTGCGCCGCAGGGCATCGGCACCAGCGTGGAGACAATCCGGCATCCGATCCACTTTGCGGCCTGTGCGGCCTTCTCGAAGTGCCTGACGCTGTCCTCCCTTTTTTCGCTGCAGGCGTCGTTCCACGAAGCGTCCTGGAAGACGAACACGTTGGGTTCAAGGCCGATGGAGCGGGAGTGATCCCCCAGCGCCCGGCAGGCTTCCTCCGTGAAGAATTCATCCAGTGCTTCCGGGGTTCCCAGATAGTCCACGCCCTCGAAGCCGAGTTCACGGATCTGATCCGCGATTCGGATCAGAGAGTCCCCATGCGGCATATCCTCCGGGATCGGCGTCCAACCCCAGGAAACGTTTGCAAGTTTCATGTAGCATCCTCCTCTTATATTACCCAATCGTCCAACAAGCGGTTTTTACTTCTTCCATTTTCAACGACCGGCTGGAGCGAATTCCCGCATCCAACATAGCGGCAGACCAAAGATTGTTATTGAGATCCATGGTGTAGTGTACCGGTTCTCCGGTCTCCAGGTGATGGAAGACCTCCTGAGCCAGGTTGGATCTTCCCTCAGGCAGCGGGTAGTCGTCGGAGCAATACACCTTGCTGGGCGTTGTGGAATAACGATCGAGGTAAACACAAACGTTGGCATGAATGCCGTGATCGCCGCCGTTTTCCACAATCAGGGCGCCCTTTTCGCCCCAGACAATGGGCCCGGAGGGATAGCCGCTGCTTATGGTGTTCCAGGTTCCCTCCAGAATGGAAACCGCCTCGGGGTACCGAACCATCAGGGAGGCGTAGTCCTCCGCGTCGCCAAACCGGTGGTTAAAGTTCGCCTTCAAGCCATACACGCCCTGAGGCTTTTCGCCCAGGTACCAGTTGGAAAGGATGGTGCCGTAGCAGCAGTAGTCCAGCAAGCTGCCGCCTCCCGCCGCTTCCTGATGCCACCATTCCTTGCCCAGCTGCCGATCCGTCATGACCTGGCCGTAAGAGAACGGACCCATGGAATCCGGGTTGCGGAACTGGAAACGGTACACCTTTCCCACAACGCCTTCGCTGACAAGCTTCTGGCCCAGGCGGACGCTGGCCTGCCATGTGGTCGGCCAATTGATCATGCAGTCCGCCTTACCGATCCGGGAAGCGCGGGCAATAGCCATGGCGTGTTCAGTGGAATAGGCCAACGGCTTTTCCACCACCACGTGGATCCCGCGCATGAGGATCTCGGGGATAATGATTCCGTGAAACGCGTTCTCGCAGTTCACAAGGACAAGGTCGGGTTTGAGATCGAGAAGATCACGGTAATCCTCAAACACGCGGGTGAACCCACACTGCTCCTGACAGAGCTTCAGGTTCATGGAGCGGCTGGAGCTTTCAAAATATTCAGACTCTACCATCGGCTTGATATCCGAGGCACCGATCCATTCCACGCGCTCCGGCATGGACAGAAACGGCTTGATCTGATCCAAAACGTGCATGTGAGCGAAGCCCACCAGACCAATGCGATATTTCTTCATAACATTCACCTCATCTGTGATCAGTTCCCCTCTGCTCAGAAAGTGGTGTGCAGCGGGACAATGCTCTTTGTCTTGATCGCTTCCGGAATAGTGCACATGATGTCCACCACGTGTCTGGCGTGCTCCGGGGGCAAACCGACGGGACGGTCCTCCTCAATGGCATGGATCAGATCCTGAACCACCTTGCATTGGAAAAAGTTCATCTCAGAAGCCGGAACATCCCACTCCATAGGCTTCAGCCAGCCGCGAATACCGCGCTCCGGCGCATCAAGGTAAACTTCCAGCGAATCGAGCGGGTTCATGTTACCGTTGTTGACGAAAGTGATCGTTCCCTTTGTACCGAAAATCTCCATCTGAGGTGCGCGGCTGTCCTTCTGGCAGAAACCAGACTCCACCACCGCCATGGTTCTCTCGCCGTAATCGAGCGTAATGATGTAGTTATCGTACAGCTGGTCGGCCTGGATCTGCATGCCGTCAAAGGTACCGGTTCTTACCGTGCGGACAGGCTCGGAGATTTTGGCCATGCAGCCCACAGCCTTCGCGGGACCAAGGATGCCCGTGGTCATGGTAAGGCCGTGGACGCCCATGTCGTACAGGGCGCCGCTGCCGGGCCGGTGGAACCAGGTGGGGTCCGCCGTGCGGTACTGGAAATATTCCGGGCCGCCGTGGCAAACGTTGGTGTGCACCTTCATAATCTCCCCGATGCAGCCGTCGGCAATCAGCTTTTTGGCAAAGCGGATGTCGTCACGCAGCATGTGGATCGGTGAAGCAGTGTATTTCACACCGGCTGCCTTGGCAGCCTCGATCTGCTCGGTCACCTCCTCCACCGTCAGGCCGACGGGCTTCTGTGAGTAAAGATGCTTTCCGGCCCGCAGCGCCTTCATGTTGATCTCGTGGTGCGCTGGGATCGATGTCGTGTTCATCAGGATCTCGAAGTCACACTTCTCCAGCAGTTCATCGATGCTGGTGTACCAGGCCGGCACATGAAATTTTTCTGCATAGTTCTTTGCTCTCTCCGGGATGATATCGCAGACTGCAACCAGATCCGCCTCCGGAATCTCGCCGATCCGGGGAAGATACGTATTGTCCGCGATCGATCCGCAGCCAATTAAGGCAACCTTCCATTTTTTCATTTCTGCATTCCTCCATTTTGTCTGTTTTCCCGAATTAGGTTACTTATATCATAGAGAATCTGTTCACTATTTTCCATAAACGCTGTTGAAGAAAACATCAGGATATTGAACAATTTTAGTACACAAAGCTTAAACCCGCGGAGGATCTTGAACTTTATTTATTCATATTGACCTTTCCCTCACTGCTTCAGGCCGTTCCTGTACTCTGCCGGAGTGCACCGCATAATCTTTTTAAAGACGATATTAAAATGGGTGGAGCTGTTGAAGCCGGTAAGCTCTGCCACCTCGTAGATTTTCAGCCGGAAGTCGTTCAGGTACTCCTTCGCCTGTTCAATCCGGGTGTGGTAGATGTACTGCTGCACGGAAATCCCCAGGTTTTTTTGGAACAGGCGGCAGAGATAAGACTTACTGATCATCAGGTGGTCGGCGATCTCATCGAGCGAGATGTCGCCGCGGCTCAAATTCTGCCGGATATAATCCGCCGCCTCGCGAATCAGGTAGTTTTTCTGGTCAAGAGCCGGCTCTCCTGTCTTCAACCCCTTTTGGAAGTCCTCAAGGAAACGCTGCGCTTCCTCCACGGTTTCGCAGGCCTGAAGCTTTTCCACCGTTTCTTCCGGCGCCTTTCCCTCCTGCAGGAGAAGGAAGCGCACCATATTGGAGAAAAAGTTCTGCACCCCCATAACGTCCAGGTTCTCCCTGTGGTGCTGCTGCAGCCACTGGATGAAAGCATAAAATCGGGAAAAGATTTGCGTGTATTGCTTCTGCGACACACAGATATTGATATCGCCAAGGCATTCCTTGACTTCCGGGCGGCTCATCGTCCGATCCGGCTTGCGCATCTCCTTGATAAGGAACCTGTCCGGCTGAAAATAGTGAAGCTGCAGAGAGTAGCGCGCGTGCTCGAACGCCTCCGGCAGTGCAGAGAATTTCGAGACGGCGCTGCTGACACCGTAGCAGGTGTCAGCATTCAGATAATTCTGGAACACGGTGTGGAGTTCGTGGACCAGGCTGCAGGCTTTCTCCTCCCACTGGGTGCTGCTGACACTGTTCTGACTGCTCAGCAGGATAACATACCGGTTTTCCTGCAGAAGAAAAACTTCCAGTTCCTGCGTCCACTGGTGCAGCACTTCCACTGTGAGGTTGATAACGCTTTGTTCCAGTGGGAAGGGGCGTCCCTCTCCGTAACGGGCCTGTACTTTCTGGTAATTCTGCACTGCAAACACAATGCAGCAGAGGTTTCCTTCCCGGATGTGCAATTGACTGACAGGCAACTGCCGTTCAGCAGGTTCGCTGCTGCCGGTGATCAGACGGTGCAGGCAGACATGACGCGCGTAGCTGTCCCAGCCTCCCTGCCCCTCGTCCTGCTTTTTGCACAGTGAGTGCCGTACCTCCTCCAGAACCGTCAGGATGTTCGCGCTGTTGATCTCATTTTTTCTCAGGTAATCGAACGCACCGTTCTTCATTGCCTCTTTTACAAAACAGAAATCATCGTGGCAGCTCAAGATAATAACCTTGCACTGAATCTTCAGCTTTTGCAGGGATTTCAGAACTTCGATCCCGTTCATCACCGGCATACAGACGTCGAGCAGGACGATATCCGGGTGTTTTTCCCTGATCATCTCCAGGCCGGTCTGCCCGTTGTCCGCTTCTCCTACAATCTCATAGCCATACTCTTCCCACGCCACAGAAGATTTGATTCCGAGCCGGACCAGGCTCTCGTCATCAATGATCGCGATCCCGATGTTACGCATTTGCCATCTCCTCCTTATAGATACGGGCTGGAATTTCCACAATCACCCTCGTGTACTTGCCGGGTTCGCTGTCGATTTGAATACCGTACTCCTCTCCAAAAATATACTGGATTCTCTTATTCACATTATAAAGACCGATCTTGTTAAACGAATGGGAGTTGAGGGGATGATCTTCCTCCAGAGCCTGTCGGATCTTCTCCTTGCTCATCCCTTTGCCATTGTCGATCACCTCATACAGAATACGGTCTTCTTTTCGGGTAATGTTGATCTGCACCGTGCATTGCCGGACCATACTGCTGAAACCGTGGTAGATGGAATTCTCTACGATCGGTTGCAGAAGGAATTTCAGCGTTTCGCAGTTTTCCAAGCCCGGCTCCACATGGACATCAACAAAGATCCTGTCGAAATATTTGAGGTTGATCAGGTTGATGTAGTCCCGGATCAGATCGATCTCGTCCTGAATCCGGATGACCTCCCGGCTGTTTTTGGAGGAAAACTGCATGAGCTTGATCAGGGAATCCAACGCCGTTACCATACGCTTGGATCCTTGCACATCCGCCATCCACTTGATGGAATTGAGCGTGTTGTAGATAAAATGGGGATTGATCTGGGATTGGAGCGCCATGAGTTCTGCCCTGCGCAATTGGATCTGCGTCTCGTAGTTTTTGATGGTGAGGGCGTTGATCTCGTTGATCATGTGCTGGTAGCTGCGGGAAAGGCCTTTGATCTCCACCTGATTTTCAGGGAGCGGAATCCCGCTTTTTTCCTCTTCAAAGCGCTGGAGCTTCACATAAAGCTCCTGAAGCGGACGTGTAAAGATTTTGGAAATAAAGATTGAAACCAGAACTGCCAGAACCGTAAGGATCAGCATGAGGAGGAGCGTCATATAAGGAACAACGGCGATCTCTTGATCCAACTGGCTGCGTGGAATCATTTTGACGCTTTTCCATCCCAGGCTTTTGGAGCCCGAGACGATCGTATCGTACAATTTCCCGTCGATTCGGCAGGAAGAAATGCCGTCTTCCAGGCCGCCCTGAAAGAATTTACCGCCAATCTCCTCCGTCAGATTGCTGAACACAACGTTGTTTTCGTCATCCAGCAGGTAAAACCGCTCCTGCGAATCTTCCTTGAAAGCCGGCCAGCAGGTCTGGAGATCGTGTACGTTAATGTTGATTAGCATAGTGCCAAGCAGTTGGGAATCATATGGGGAGTAAATTGATCTTCCGACAGTTACGCAATAGGGGCTGGCTGCGTCGGAGAATGCGTACACCAGACGGTTTTGGTGCACTCCCACCAATACTTTCGCCCCCTCTTTACTGGCAATCTTTTCGTACCACTCTTCCGCATGGATATCATAGGACGGATTGACGTTTCCCTCTGTGCAGTAGTAAAACATGCTGTTGTTCCTCGGAAATATGGCGATAGTCTCTATTCTGCCATCCAGGTAATAGCCGTCCTTGTAAAGCAGCTTGTCCACCTGTGCCTTGTCGCGGTATCCTTCGAGAGGTGAACTCTGTTCCTCATAGCTTTTCTGCAGAATGTCTATGAGCTCTTCATTCATTAGCAGGGAATCGGAAATCTTGAAGATTGAATTGAAAAAGTTATCAACGCTGTAAATAATCTGGCTGTTATTCTGCAGCTCCTGCTGCTGCACGTTGCTCAAAAGGACCCCGCTGAAATACTGATAATAAAAGCCTCCCAGTACCACCGCGGGGATCACCGCAATTATGAGCATAGACAATGTCAGCTTTTTTCTCAACGACATATCGTTTTCCTTTCTCGAAAGACTATCGTCCTATGGCAGCACCGCACAATTGCTGAGGCAAGCGCTGTCGAATCACCCATCAGGCAGGAAACCATAGGCTTCCCGGCGCATTTCTTCGCGAGAGCGCACAACTTCAAGCCGCCAGGCAGGGCCTGTCAGCCAGAAGCAGATTCGCCAATGCGAACATGATATTGAATTTGGCTCGCTGCTTTTCGAGCCCTCGGTATCGCGTTTTTCGAAATTGCAGCTGTTTCTTGACGACACCGAATACGTGCTCTACTTTTGCCCGAACAGAAGACTTTGCGTGTTCTGCTTTCTTTGCGGCATACTGGCCGCTCTTGCTCAGCTTTTTTAATTGAGATGGACGTCGGTTAATTTTGTATTTGATCTTGCGTCCGGATTTGTTCCGAACGATCGCGTCCTCACGGTTCCCGGCTCCAAGATAGCCACTGTCGCCGTAAACGACATCTTCCTCACCGGTCAGCAGGGATGAAGTCTGCGTCACATCATGGACATTGGCTGGTGTCGCCTCCACTGTGTGTACCAGTCCGCTGTCCTTATCCACCCCAACATGGGCTTTATAGCCAAAGTGCCATGTGTTGCCCTTCTTGACCTGATGTGCATCCGGATCCCGCTTTTTCTCCTTGTTCTTGGTGGAAGACGGCGCGGAAATAATGGTGGAATCTACGATCGTTCCCTTTTTCAGGATAAGGCCCTGTTCAGTGAGCGCGGTAACAACTTGTGCAAACAGTTTCTCCTGCAGTCCATTCTTCACCAGCAGGTTCCGAAAGCGGCCAATGGTATCTCCGTTCGGCACCTGATTGCTGGAATCAACGCCGCAGAACTCTGAAAATGCCCGGCTGTCGATTGCCTCCGCCGCTGTTGCTTCATCACTCAGGTCATACAGATTTTGCAGCAGATACAACCGCAGCATGGTCTCCAGTGGATAGGGTTTATTGCCGCGCTCTCCTTTGTAATAGCACGGCTGGATCAGCGTAAGCCATTCCTTCCATGGGACGATCCGTTCGATCTGGGCTAGAAATTCTTTCTTCTTTGTCCGTACCTGCGCCAGCTCATCACTCAGCGCAGTCATTGTCATCTGTTTATCCATGGTCTTATTATATCACTTCTGGCAGTATCGCGCCTACTTTTCTGTGCGGTATTGCCTTAATCTGTTGGCATACTTGCTCCTGTCTGCCGCTGAGTGACCGGATATTTTCCAGATACTGTTCAGCCGCTTGCTGGGCAGCTTCAAACACCTGATTAAGCTGCAAGGATGCTTCTGCAATAGATCCGGCCTGATTGATCTTTAGCTGGCGGTCAGATAACAATCGCTGCAGTTCATCAACCTGAGCCCGTAGCCGATCATTCTCTCGGCTCTGTTCGACCAACATTTCCAGAAGAGCACTGCGGTTCAGTTTTCGCAATTCTTTATCGGTCAAAGGTCACACCCTCCTTCATATCGCATCTCGTCGATCCTTCATCCTGAGATAGGGAGCCACGGAGGCAAGAGAAAGCGTAAAATAATGTGAACGGGCCTCATCACTATCTGTAAGTTCACCGCTATATACTCTCATTGCCAGATTCATCATGTTGTCCAGAATATGCTGAAGAAGCGCCTGAACATTTGCGGTCCCATCAAAGCAGCCATGAATGGCATCGGCCAACGGCCGAAAACGTTCCTGATGCTCCGTCTGGGAACACTGTTCATAATACGTGGAATAATAGTACCGGACATAGAACTGAATGGATTCCTGATGATCCATCATGTATTTCCAAAGGCGAAACCAGATGACTCGGCATCTGGTTTCCGTGTCCGGAATCAGACTGTGGACAGACGAAAAAACCCGTGAAAACTCGTCCGCTAATTTGGTATCCTCGCGCGTAAAAGTGGAGATCAGAAGGTCATCCTTATCTTTGAAAAACTGGTAGATATAAGGATTTGGGACCTGACAATCTGAGCTGATTGTACGAACACTTGCTTTATCCAGTCCGTCGCGGGCAATGACCCGAACGGTACTGTCAATCAGTGCTGACGCAACATCCCTCACTTTTTCCACCAATGGTCTCCTCCCTTGAAACTTTCATATAGCAAACGCTATTCTTATCTTAAAAAAATTTGCAAACTCAGGCATGTATGCGCCTGATCCTTGCATCTACACGGTTTCGGAACGGGAATTGGCTCTGCCTAATCGGCCCATCCGATTCTTTCGCAGAGTTCCCAACTCTATTCGCTGTGATTATACCATATGCGGCCCCAAAAATCAACAGAAAGAGCTTGCTTTTTTCCTTTTTCTGCTGGATTCGACACGGATTTTTCGAGGGCTCAAGGTCGAGATAGCGTGTCGCTGGGGCAGTCTGAAGTTTTTGTTGAATCATTCGCCGTCAGAACTTCCGTCTGATGGAGGTTTTTTCACAGATCAGCGCTAAAATAACCATATTCAAAATCTGAAGGAGGAACATCATTATGCCTAGAAAAGGAGAAAACATTTATAAAAGGAAAGATGGCCGTTGGGAAGCCCGTTATGTAAAGGGATGCACAACGGAGGGAAAAACCGCATACGGGTACTGCTATGGGAAGACTTACCGAGAGGCGAAAGCAAAGGTAACCGAGGCGAAGGCTCGTTTGGTACAGAACCTTCCGCACACAGGCGGAGGTACCCGCAGATGCTTTTCCAGCTACTGCGATGAGTGGCTGAAGATCAACCGGAGCAAAGTCAAAGAATCCACATACGTCAAATACCTTTCCATGTTGGACAAGCACATAAAACCCAAACTGGGTAACTACTATGTCCAGTCGTTATCCTCCGTCCTGATCGAGCAGTTCTCGTATGAGTTGTTGTCTGAAAACGGATTATCTCCGAAAACAGTACGGGACATTCTCACCTTGCTGCGTTCAATTCTGAAGTATGTTTCCCGTCAACTTCCGTCTATGCCGCATATCGATATTGTGTATCCCAAGGATTCACGGAAAGAAATGCGTGTCCTGAACAAGGACGAACAAGCAATATTCACAAGCTATCTTCTCACGGATATGGATGCGCGAAAATTTGGAACGCTGCTTGCACTGATGACCGGGATGCGGATCGGCGAAATATGTGCGCTGCGATGGTCGGATGTCGATCTTTCCGAAAATGTTATTCATGTGCATTACACTATGCAGCGGATCAAAGATACCAGTGAGGAAGGTCAAACAAGAACGAAGGTAATTATCACTGAACCCAAAAGTGAGACTTCCATCAGAGACATTCCATTGACAGAATATGCGGCGGGGCTTTGCAGACGTTGGAAAGCAAAGAACCCCGCCGCCTTTCTTTTAACGGGAACTGAAGATCAGTTCATGGAACCCCGTTGCCTGCAGAACAGGCTGAAGGAGTACACAAAGAACTGCAATCTGGAGGGGGTACATTTCCACACCCTCAGACACACATTTGCAACCCGGTGTGTCGAGGTGGATTTTGAGATCAAATCCCTCTCTGAAATTTTAGGGCAACACCGCAGAACACGCAAAAGGAAAGGCCCTGTGGGAAGATTCCACCCGGCAGGGCATATATACGCCATTCCATCAGCGCTGCAGCCACACTGATTTAAGCCGTCAGGCAGGATCGCCTGTCAGCCAGAATCAGATTCGCCAGCGCGAACAGGATATTCAATTTGGCAATCTGTTTTCGCAGACCTCGGTACCTAGTTTTCCGGTATCGAAGCTGGCCCTTTACTACCCCAAAGACATGCTCTACCTTGGCCCGTACGGAGGATTTCTCCTTTTCGCGGCGTTTGATCTGCCCGCGGGAACGATTGTCTGCGTGTTTACTCTGCGAGGGCCGTCTGTTGATTTTGTAACGGATCCTTTTGCCCTGGCCATTGACATTGAAAAGAACGGCGTCTTCCCGCTTTTCAGCGCCCAGGCAGCCGCTGTCGCCATATACGCTGTCCTCATCGCCGGTTAAGAGCTCCGGCACCATCGTCACATCATGGATGTTGGCGCTGGTGACCTTTACTGTGTGAACCAACCCGCTGTCTTTATCCACGCCGATGTGAGCTTTATAGCCGAAGTGCCAGCTGTTCCCCTTTTTCACCGAGTGCGCTTCCGGGTCTCGTTTCTTTTCCCTGTTCTTTGTCGAGGACGGCGCTGCGATCAGGGTAGAGTCCACTATGGTTCCCTTCTTCAGCAGCAGGCCTCTTTCCTGCAGCAGATATACCACCTGCGCAAACAACTTCTCCTGCAGCCCGCTGCGGAGCAGCAAATTCCGGAACCGACCCAGTGTATCTCCGTCCGGCACCTGATTGCTCGATTCCACTCCGCAGAATTCCGAGAATGCACGGCTGTCGATCACTTCCGCTACCGTTGCCTTGTCCGACAGATCATACAGGTTTTGAACCAGATAAATCCGCAGCATCCGTTCTAGATCGTAGGGCTTATTGCCGCGCTCTCCTTTGTAATAGTGCGGCCGGATCAGTTCGATCCACTCTCCCCACGGCACGATGCGCTCTATCTGACTCAGAAATTCTTTCTTCTTTGTCCGCACCTGGCTCAATTCATCGCTCAGGCCCGACAGACTCATCTGCTTATCCATAGTATTATTATATCATATTTTTTCTTTGTGCGGTGTTGCCTTATATTTCCCAAAAACTTGCTGCTGCGAGACAAATCGTACAAAAGCATTTTAAGATTGTTGTCATCCCATCTAACCTCTCTCTGAAAAGCAGGGATAGAATACTTCCTATCTGCCTCGAGGCAAATGATTTGCTGTTGAGGATCATTAGGCTTTACGGATAAGCACACTTGTGTTTTCGACAAAAAATCACTCAGATTAGTAATTGTTCCAACAATTTCCGCCATAATAAAGCTCCTATCTCTATATCCGGATTAGGCGAATGATTTAAAAGTTAAAATATTCGGTATCGAGTTTATATAATTTGAAAGTTTGTGCCGCTGCCACGCCAACCTCATACTTAACAAGAAGATCTGCAAGTAAATTGCCATCTATTAATTTGATATTTTTTTGCTGTTGCTTCTCGATGAATTGTATTGCAGATCTCGTAAAAGACGATGTTGTAATAAAAACACCTTTGTTAATATGTTCCATGGCGCCAATAAAGGCCTGTAAATCATGCCGGGTAACCTTATTGCCATTAGCAAAACGTTTAGCCTGGATATATATCAAATCCAAGCCGAGCTTATCTTCACTAATTATTCCATCAATTCCGCCATCATGTGGTTTTCCTGTAACAATACCCGAATTTTTATCATATCCATACCCCATCTTTAAAAGCAAGTCAACCACAAGATGTTCAAAGAACTCTGGGGAATTGTTTAGGACAGAATCAAATACTTGTTGTCGTATATTTTGTAAATGCTCCTGCAGCGCAGCTTTGATTTTTTCTTCCGGTAACAGTTCAGAAATATCTGTAGTTTTGGGAGCAGTAATAATAGTGGCTGTATTTTCTGTCGAAATCAAACGGAATTTGATCTTTTTTCCTTCATAACCCGCAATTTCAAAGAATTTTATCGGGTAAGCAGTCGGAAAATCCAGACCGATACACCGACGGCGAAGTTGAGCATTGACAACACCAACAGGATTCTCTGCTCCAAAAGAATACAATCCCTGACGAATAATCTCATCATATATTTGTTTTGAGGTCAAACCATCATTATTTTGTTGTAAAACACACTTAATAGATTCTACGATAGTCATCTCATCACCCCCGGCTCCGCTTTATTTGATGGTTGCTTTTCATCTGGCACAATCTCTACAATATCCTCAATCCTGCAATCCAGCGCTGCGCAAATCTTCACGAGTATCTCCGTGGTGACATGCCCATTCCGTCCCATTTTGGTGACGGAGGCTGGGCTGATACCTGCCTTTTCACACAGGTCTTTTTTCTTCATGTCCTTATCGATGAGTAACTTCCAGAGTTTTTTATAACTAACCGCCATAAAGTCTCTCCTCCGTGCCGATATATAAAATGCTCTGCCACCTGGCAGAGCATTCGAGCTATTACAGCCGCACTACCAGGGCATATTTCAACGCCTGACAGCGCCATTTTTATGATAGCACATTCGGTCAGAAAAGGCAAGAAAATGATAAATCCGCACGAATTCCGACTCTATTCAATTTCTTTTCAAGC